>Ga0265297_10001714_pt1 | contig 49044 bp, 81 predicted proteins | sample Munlanlwell13791_FD_192502 | JGI IMG/M metagenome (GOLD analysis project Ga0265297, IMG submission 192502) | Leachate microbial communities from a municipal landfill in Southern Ontario, Canada - Leachate well 137-91 | ecosystem: Engineered > Solid waste > Landfill > Unclassified | place...
CATCCCTTCAATCATAATTGATCATCTTCTCCTATATATTTAATGGATCCTTCTTCAGCATAAAGCTCACCCTGTTCCTTTTCAGATAAGAGAGCTAATCTATCCTGGTAATCAAGCTCCATCTTATAGCAGAGATGTTGATCCGGACAATTAGATACTCTCTCTTTGTCACATAAGGACCATTCACCAATATGTTTACAAGGCATTACTCTTCCTCTTTGTAGTGCTCCGCGATCTCATACCAATCTACTTCAGAGAGTGCAGCATTCATAAGATCAGTCCACATAGTAGATGTATCTCTTAATGGATTCATCTCTTCGATGCATTCCTTAAGCACATCGGCAGCCTCATAGAGTTCTTTATGATCCCGTACTACCTCACAAGCCCAATTATAAGTACTCTCTTCATTATCGATCCATAGTGCTACACACCATGTTTCATAGTTTTTCCATCCGTTATACCCTTTTTCATCATTCATCTTTGATCACTCCTTTTCAAATCTTGATCCGTGAACTTCAATCTCAATATTGGAATTAACTCTTCGAAGAACAAACCTCCAATCATCTTCATAAAAAGTGATGGTTTTCCAAATAACTCCATCATCATCTACCCAGAAATCCCCATAATCTTTCTTATATGTCATTGTTGATCACTCCTCTTTAAACGCATAGGTTGTTACTCTTGATCGATACCCTTGACTTAATTGTGCATCTGGTCTTTGATATTCCGGGATCTTAACAACCTTCTCCCGGCCAATCGAACACCAAAGATCAAAAAGATCATTGTGAGTAGGCATGTTCACACTCCATTAACCATACCAATAGTAACACAGCAATACATCACAGTCATACAGATAGTAAAGACTGATAATAAAATTGTGTTGGTTAGATTAGTCATTATTTACCATCCGTATTGCGTCAGTAAGCGCCTTGATTAAATCATCCTCGCTCCTGATAAGATCATCATAGTATCTTCCTTCAATAACATCTATGACTCTCCTAAAGGCGGTCTCTTCAATGACCTCATATGTTTGATTAAGATCGTTGGTTACTGTTTCCATCTTCATTCTTCTTTCACTCCTGTTTTGTTACACACTACAATCTACCTTTAAGCATATATAACTTATTGATTAAATATGTACATCAATGTACAAGTAAATACATCCAAGAAGAATAAACAATGTAATATAATGTACACTAATGATCAGTTATATACACCAATGTACATATTTGTACATCAATGAATAACATTGTACAAGCATGAGTTAGTTCGTACATTAACGAACAATATTGTACATTAATATTGTGAGATATATATAACATTCTCATAACTATATACTAATATATATCCTTGATAACCAACTATAGAGTTTAAATAATAACCGTAGAGTATAACTTAGTCTCTCTATAGTTCTCTATAGACACCTATATATGCGCATATGAGCAATAAATACACACTTGTCGCGAAATGGTTATTCTGCGCAATCCTTTAGATCAACTGTATATCAATTGGTTTATGGCCTATTTGCCCGCATTTCGCACAACATCAGAGAAACGGCCCTGGATCTTACCTAAGTCCTCTTAACAAAAATTTAAAAAATATAGAAAAATCTCAAAAAATTTCCGGGCAATTTTCAAAAAGGAACTCTATTTACTGTTAGATTGTTTTTACAAACTAAAAGAAACAAGAATCAAAGAGATTTAAGAATCGGAGCAAAAAACCCCGACAAATTTACCAAAATAAGTAGTTTACAAAGGAATTTCTGCATATGTGGTTGAGGACTCCCATACACGAAGTAATGACAACTTATCCCTAAAACAAACGTTCTGATAAATATACTCACAAATGTTTTCAGCGGTTGGAATCTGTATAATATCGTTTAAATAGGTATGATCTAGTCTATCTATAATAAACTGAATATCTCGTTTAAGATCGTGGAAATCCATCACCATTCCGTTAATACACTCTCCTTTTATTTGAAGTTCGACTTTATACGTATGGCCATGTAGATTCTTACATTTATTTTCCAAGTGTGGCAATTTGTGTGCTGCATCAAACTCAAAGATGTATCCAATTTTCATAATCTTTTCTGGCATTTTACATAATCCCTCCATAAATTAATTTCGTATAATCGTTGATTTCGTACAAGTGTGCTTCCATCAATACTATCGGCCCCACAAGCAAACGCACGATCCATATCTTTGAATGTGCTCATTCTTCCGATGTGACACGGTTTATTGTGGTTGTGTGCAAAGTCGATCCATGTTTTCATCATTCTTAGTTTCCATTGTTTCGTGCCTCCTACAAAGATACCAGACACTTTGTACATAATATCTTTTACAAGATCGGTACTCATACCATCTTGTATTACAAAGTAATAATTAAACTCTTTAGGTAGTAGATCAAACTGTTCTAAAGAAAATTTGAATGATTTTATCCCATCTCCTACAATATCAGGGACAGCCACGAAATCAGGAAGCATCTCACAATCTAATATATATCCCAACGTCTCATAGAATTGTACAAAATCTGTTTTATCTGTATTTTCTCTATATTTTTTGAAGGCCCCATTATCTAAAGCATACCTAATATTTGAATTTTTTATAAAAAGGTTTGTATTTTGCATATAGTACACATCGTTTTGTTTGCACCAATCAATTGTTTTTTGACCCCATGTTGCCGAGACATAAATATTCATTCTATAACCACTTCCCTTTCAGGTTTGACATTGTACTTAAAGTTCCATTATCAGTAGCTTTCTCTCCGTTATTAATCCGATCCTGGCACTTCTGCATAACCTCTTTTTTGAGTCTACTTAGTTTATAGTCTAAGGTTAATGCATCCATTTATCTTTGTTTCCTTCCTTTCTTTTTCTTAAGTTGGTATTCTTTATATCTATCAGGATCGTTCCTTAGACGTTGGTAGTACTCTCTTTGTTTTCTGGCAAGTTTCTTTGCACGTTCTGATGTATGTTTTGCTCTTGGGCCTCTTATATAGTCTCTCTCTTTTACTAATCGAATAGCTTCCATCATTGAGACTGTTTGTCGTTGTCCATCCGGGTTAATTGTTACGGTAAGATCGATCATTTTTCCTTTCCTTTAAATACACAAAGTTCTTCCATTCCAAGACAAATATGGATCAAGTTAAATTCCCGTTCCGGATGCATATCGTTCTTAGCTCGTTCATGGGTACACTTAGGTCTGATCCCATCCCAGATACATTTTGAGCAGCTCATTCAAACATCATCTCTTATCTCCTATACATTTAATTACTTCCCAGAGTCGTTCATTCTGTTGTTCAAGCGCAGCAACTCGTCTCTCCAAAGTTGTTATACACCCTAACAAATTCTCATACCCGTGCTCAGTCATTTCAACTTTCATGGATTATTCCCCCGGTCTGTTTTGATCCAACTCTCAGGAATTATGTGACAGCTTATTTTTGTTTCTAAGATATGTCCGATTAAATTATCCCCGAAAGTCATAATACTTCTCCAAGATACTTCATGTAAATGTTCCTCTCTATTTCCAAGTGTATCAAGTTGATCTTCGTTGATCGGTACTAATCCTGTAATCTCTATGATTACTTTAAATGGTACTTGTTTGTACTTCATTCCCTCTCACCATACATACAACTTGTAGTCAACCTTACAAGCAAACCACACGCATCAGATTTTTCGTTTATGCACATTGCACAAACGCTATATAACAAAGCATGTTTGCACTCTCCACAGGGAACACGATTTTTCAATCGTTCCTTCGATGCTTCAATTAAAGAACTCCAATCCACTGTCATTTTAACTCTCTCTTACAAATAAAATTAAATTCTTTATTCTTCTTCATTGTGCCTTTTAGGATATATCTCCTAATCTCTTCTTTTCCGTGGATCTGTTTATACTTCATTTCTGATCCTCTTTTACAAATTTATACCAATGCCCCTTCTGATTTACGTACATATTTCCACATGTCGGGCAGATGATCCCGGAATCCCCGTTTGATGTTATAAACGCATTGCAATTCCGGAATTCTCCAGGTCCAGCAAACTTAAACCCACATTCACATTTCATTTCTGTTCACCCGTATCTTAAATTCAACAATCTCTTCTTTCCCGCCTTTTCGTTTCAGTACCCGGTTTGGGATAATTTTAACTGCGTACTCAGGGAAGTATTGACAACATCTCGGTAGTACCCTAATTTTTTTACAGACGAATCCTTTTTCGAGTAATGTTGGGCCAATCTTCCTTCGGCATGTACACTGAGCCAAATGATCTCCTCCGCACATACAGGTAATTACACATTTCATTTTTTCGCTCTGGGCCATTCAAATATATAAGACTGCCGAACTTTGATTGCTCGAACAATAGTCTCAGGATATTCCAATACACTTAGTATTGTACGCATCGCATCATCCTTATCTTTAGCTGTAACAGGGAAACATACTAAATATTCTGGCATTTAATCCCTCCGTACAAACCAATTCATTTTCTTAGATGTATTCCAGTACCCATTGGATCTTAGTGTATTTGTAATGTACCGTTTAATTGTACTGGAATCCGTTTGATCAAGGTACTCGGGATGTTCATCAATAAGATGATGATAGATATGTGTTTTTGAAATATTCTTTGAATCCAACGATCGTACGAAACTAAGTGTTTCCTGTGTAACTTCCTGAAATAATGTCATTCTCTCACAATCCATACATTCTGTGTTCCATCTATAAGCTTACAATATCCATTTTCTTCATCCCACGCCATACACATTGTTCCCTGACAGGGTACAAGTGTTGTCACAGGTGATCTTAGGAATGGGCAATATTTCCTAGTTTCCATATCTCTCATTTCTCCTCCAGATCAAATTTATTTGATTTAATCACTTCTCTTATCTCTCTACACATCGCAGCATATCCCCCATTCCAGAAGTAACCACTCCCATCTTTATAAAACTTCACATTCTCTCTTGCTATTTCTCGCTCATTATCAACCCATTGCAACAATCTTTCCTTATCAAGTGCGTTACTCATACAGTACATATTTACTCTAAAATTACATAAAGGTATTTATGTGGTGTGAAAGTATATTTAAAGGAAATGTCCAGGTTCAAAAAGAAAGATCCGAAATGGAAAAGCTTTGCGTTGAGTATGAAGGATCGTGAAATATGCGATCCGAATTGTAAATATTTTTTCAGATGCCCGTTTTTCCAGCATCAAAACCTCTCAAAAAAAGAAAATAAATGTAAAATTAAGTCGCTTAGTGAGGATGATCAGAAAAGATTTATTAGTTTAATCGTTTTTGAGGAGGACGGACTTAAAAATGAAGCTCTCCAGATACTTTTTCGGTTAGGACAAACTTTAAACTTAAAAGATGATCCAAAAGAGATGCGAATGTACTTAGAGAGCGTTGCGTTAGTCGCAAAAACCTTCAAAAAACCTGGAAAAAAAGAGGAAATCAAGGAAGTTGAACCCATTACAATAAATATGGACGTTATGAAAGTTGATAAACGAACAAAAGAGTACAGAGATAGTCAGAACGAACCTGCAATCCCCCCAAACCCGGATGAAAATCTGATAAATGATACACAAAGTCTGTACGCAAGCCCGAAACTTGACGGAATCTTGGCAAATCCTAAGAAAAAAGTTCAAATTTCAATGAAAAATGGTTAATTTAGATATAAAATTACTCCCAAAACAACAGGAAATCTTCCAAAATACTGCAAGATTCAAAATAATTGCGTGTGGCCGTAGATTTGGAAAGACCGTTTTATCAAGTTTTGTCGTTATTTTAGGAGCATTACAGAAACCAAACCAAACTTTTTTTATTCTGAGTCCGAATTATGCACAAACCCGTATTTTGTGGCGTATGATCAAACGCACCCTCCCAAAACAAGCCATCAAGCGAATAATGGAAGGAGAGCTATATATAGAACTTCATAACGGGAGTATGATCTTCGCCAAATCGGGGGATAATCCTGATGCGTTGAGAGGGGAAGGGTTGGATGGGTGTGTATTAGACGAATGCGCGATGCTAAAACCCGAAGTATGGAACGAAGCTATCAGACCGGCATTAGCCGACAAAAACGGATGGGCTATTTTCATTAGTACCCCGAAAGGCAAGAACTGGTTTTACGAAATATTTTTAAGAGGACTCGACCAAAACCAAAATGAGTTTAGGAGTTTTCAGTACCCGAGTTGGGCCAATCCTCTGTTAAAATCAACAGAAATTGATGAAATGCGGAAGAGTATGCCAGAAATAAGCTTCCGGCAAGAAGTCCTCGCAGAATTCCTAGATAGTGGTGGAGCGGTTTTTAGAGGATTAGATAAAGTCTTAACTTCAAAACCCGAAGATCCGATTTCCGGAGAGTTTTATTTAATCGGGGTTGATTTAGGGAGACACGAAGATTTCACTGTCATAAAAGTTGGAAAATTAAGTGAACATAGAGAAGTTTACAGAGAGAGATTTAATCAAAGCGATTGGGATTACATCAAGGAAAGAGTCAGATCAGTTTATAATAAGTACAATAAAGGATGTATCATAATGGATAGTACCGGATACGGAGATCCAATTTACGAGGATCTTAGTAAAGAAGGTCTAAACATTAACGGTATAAACATGAATGTAAGTACCAAACCAATGTTGATTGAGAATCTACAATTGATGATTGAGAATCAACAGATTAGCTTAATTAACGATGCAAACTTAACATTGGAGTTTGGCGCATACACGTATACAGTTTTACCGAGCGGGAATGTTAGGTACGAAGCCTCGCAAGGTTTTCATGATGATGAGGTTGTTAGTACAGCATTAATGTCAATTGGGTTCCAGGGAAGCTCTGTTCAGGCTATCGGAACAATCGAACCTCCGGATGAAGAGAAGTACGGTGAGAAAGTAGCAGACTACGACGATCTTCCTGAGATTATTGAATGGGATGAATTGGAAGAATATGAGAAAACCAAATTCGGAAGATAAGGTTTATCTTGTTTAACATCGAATATATATTGATAAAACTCAAACAAATTACAAGTAGGTGAAAGAAAAATGACATCAACACCAATTTGGACACCAACCATTTGGCATATTATTGGCATTTGTGTTGGTCTTTTGTGTATTTACATGGGAACACGCTTTGTAAAAGCCGAAAAGGGAGACCGGGGGTATCCATCCGGCCCCGCGTTTTTAATTGAATTGTTCTTGTTTGGGGTTGGTGGATTTTTAATCTTTGTAAGTTTTTGTTCGTTGTTATTTGGAGATATTTTTAATGTGATGTGTTAACGATGCGAATTTAAGAATGCTAGACAAGAATCGACCAGAGGTAAGGGCCGTGACAGTAAAAACGTTCCGTGATATGGGGCGATGCGAAGAGTGCGAATGGTTCAATCCATATGACGGGGGAGATGGATCGCCAGGGGAATGCTGGAGATTTCCACACAATGAGGTTATCGAACGCCCAGGTGTTCATGCATGTGCAGAATTCAAGAGGGCCATAAGACTTGACATCCGATAAAGTGGATGTAAGTATATCTCTAGACGTTAAGGAATACCTCTCATAAATAGACTACTCCAAAGTAGACTACTCAAACATCAACAAAAACATAAACCTTTTTCACCTTAGAACACATACAAATATGTATGTACGCACCAAATTTCAAACAAGGAAAGGCATGTTCTTCATGCGGGCACGGGATTCTACTCAATGGTAACCTGGTGGGGGATATGTGCCCAATGGTAAAATGCGGTAGATATGGGGTTGTCGCAGCGTGGGGGGTATGTGATGATATGCAACATCTGGAAACAATCGAAGAAACCCACTTGGAAGAAAAAACATATTATGATATAATTCCTATAGTTGGAACGGCAGAAAAAACAAAACAATATGTAGAGAACAATGGGTATGGAGAAGTAACTGATTTTTTTGAGAACAATTCAATCTCTGTTATACGTGCTCATTTATGGGATCATCTTATCGGGTATTTGCTTAAAAATAAAGATATTATATCGATAGAAAAACCTAGAAAATGTAAAATGGGGAAGTGATCACTTGGAGAGGTATAAGTGTCATACATGTAAACTTATTCTAGACGAAGATCAGTTAATTGATGAAAAGTGTCCAACATGTCTTAGTAACGAAGGATTACAAAAGATGTGTCCAAATGATCATTGTCATTGTCCACACGATATTGTAGAAACTGTTGCATTCTGTGAATTGTGCGGTTCTCAGTGTTGTCCTATTTGTGGATGCGAGGACGTTGTACAAATCTCCCGAGTTACCGGATATTATCAAGAGGTGGGTGGGTGGAACCGATCAAAACAACAAGAATTGCGGGATAGAACAAGATACAACGCATTAAATGGGCAAGTTATAAATACTAAAATTTCCAAGATATAATCATGAAATCTTGTGTTATTTGTGGTGATATGTTTGATGAACACCAATTTCCAAATCCTAAACGCAAAACATGTAGCGAGATGTGTTTTAGGGAGCTAATGTCAAAGACACAAATGGGAGAGAAAAACTCATTTTGGAAAGGGGGGCATTCACAATCGCATTACCAGAGGATACGTAAAACAATAAAGGAACAGAAATGTCAGTCGTGTGGAAAATCCGATGGTAGATTAGATACACACCACTTAGATCGGGACAAATCAAACAATATTCCAGATAACATAGTAGTCCTGTGCGCATCTTGCCATGCATTCCTGCATTATATAGAAGACAACAGAGGATTACAAGGGTGGAATATGGCAAAACAACAGGAACTTAGGGATCGGCATAGGTACAACATATGATCGATCAGATTCTAACCATATGGTCATTTATTGAACCAAATATAAACTGGATGGGGATGTTCTGTGGGTTAGGTGGACAAGCTGTTATTATCTTTCCTACGTATAGAGCAAAAGTAAAAGGGTTCGAAATCTGGATTTATTCTAATCTTTGCTGGATTGCGTGGGGGTTCTTAACAAACGATGTTCCGTTAATGATCATGAACTCAGGATATACGATCTGTAATGTGATAGGAATATGGACCCATTGGGGGAAAGCGGAGAAGGAACGAATGTACCAAAAAGAGTTACTGAGTCTCCCACCGAAAGAGAAACATTAATATCTCATAAAACAAAATAATATATATGAAACTCAAAATCCGGGGACAGAACCCCAAAGAGAAGGAAGTGGAAGTGGAACTTTGGTTGGAGTATGGGAGCGATTGTGTGCATGTATTCTCCTGTAAAAATGGTGGTCCAACCTATTATGTTATAACCCTTTATCCAGATGGACTAGCAAAATTCCACATAGATGGAGATTTTGAACTAAAATAACCCAAACACTTTTATCTATTCTCAACACAATATATTAAAGTATGTTTGTTAAAATTGGAGCACTAAGTTTTCTGGTACTCATAAGTCTTTGTACGATAGGATCAGCGGGAGTATGCCCATTCGGTCCTATTTCTCCAAGCGAAGTTAGTATCAGCTCTTTGAACGGAGAAATTGCAAATGGGGGAACGGTTAACGGAACGATGTTTGTTTCTTCTAACTCACTTTCAGGTGTAAACGGGGATGTGACAGGGTACATGAGTACATCCCGCGATCTATTGGGGAAAGGAACTGAGCTGTTGTACGCGGATACGACATCTGTAAACTCAATTTATACCGGAGAGACAGGGATCTCTCTATTGGTAGGAGCTCTCACGTATAAGGAAAGTGCGATGTACACTTTCGCAACCCCCGATCCAATGTGCGATGAAACAAATGAGTACACACCGTTCTGTGAGGATGCGCAGTCAAACGTTAAAATCTATATGAATTCTGGCGAGTACGCATCAACCATTAGCTTAATTGGCCCTGCATCTAATACTCTGACGCATAATTCAGCAATGGAAGGAATTGGATCGTATCAGGGTAACTCAGCATTTAACCTTAAAGAAGGATGCAACGGAACCATTGAGAAGTATACAAGCATGTCTGACAAAGTAACATTAATCGGAGATGTTACGTTTGGAAGACAGGTTCAGTTTAAATCTGTAAAATCATAATACAAACTTTTATCTACTTTTTTGTATTTGAGAAACATTCCAAAACTTTTTTATCCTTGTACGTCGTATAAGTAATTGTGTAGGAAACTATACTAGATTATGATGGCGATGACCTTACTTAGAGCTGTCGTAATCCCTACACAAAAAGCCGTCCGAATATCTTCAAACAGGAGGTTTTACAAAAGATAGAGCTCGGAGAACGACTTCGCCGATCAAGGATTTTCATAAGCATTGCCTCAATCATTGCTTCCATAGCTTCATTCGAGGGTATCCATCTATCTCCAGATTAATAGTTCGGGTATTCACTCCACCCGATTCTTTTTTCAAATGGAAATATTTATTATGGTTTAAGTAAATATAATATATATGTGTAAAGCATTCAGTTGTATTATTGGAAGGGATAAGAAAGTCACCTGGAAATTCGGGACGGACTCCCACGAGGATCTGATTAAGAGTGCTGGATACAGTGATGATACGATCAATCCACAAAAGATTGAATTCTGCCGGATTGAGATTTCCCCTCTGAACGGATCGTACCTCAACCCTGATGAATGGGTGTTCAAGATCGATATGGATATCACCCCGACTTGGTGGACTCTCGACCACAAGAACGCCTGTTGTAAGGAATTCGAGAAGTGGAAAAAGAAACTCTACAAGATCCTTATCCAGAAGGAGATTGTTCACCCGTTTAAACTTGATCCTCCAGAGATCACCGAGGAGCATATCCAACTTCTGCGGGAATGGGCTTCGGTCAGGGATTCGGTCGGGGCTTCGGTCGGGGATTCGGTCATGGATTCGGTCGGGGATTCGGTCGGGGATTCGGTCTGGGCTTCGGTCTGGGCTTCGGTCAGGGATTCGGTCGGGGATTCGGTCTGGGCTTCGGTCTGGGCTTCGGTCAGGGATTCGGTCAGGGATTCGGTCTGGGCTTATACTGGATCTTTCTTCGCGCTGAAACGCTCGGGTTGGAAAAACACCGATAGGGTTCAAGGGAATGGGTATCCGTTCGCCTCTGCGGTGAAGCTCTGGGATCAGGGGCTTGTGCCGTCGTTTGACGGAAAGAAATGGAGATTGCATGGCGGTCCAAATGGAAAAACCCTGTGGGAAGGGGATATTTAATATAGTTTTAAAACAAATACTTAATTGCAGAAGAGGTTTAATAAGCGATTCGCTATCGTGCTCTCTGCCGCAGTCCCACAACGCGATAACGGTGGGGTGGATGCGGACTGAGTTGATCACTCTAACGTGGGAAAAGTGTAGGTTCGACTCCTACACCATCCAATCTTAATCAAATCCTTTTTATAGTTGAACTTTAAAATATAATTATGCAGATTGTACAAGTAGATTTAGAGGAAGATAAACCATACGAGATATATCATATCGGGGATATCCATTCTGGGATTATACCAAGTGATGATGGGAAAGCAATAAAAGCATTTAATTTGTGTCGAAACGGGACACGTACACTTTTCTGCGGGATGGGGGATTATTGCGAGTACCGGGAACCCGGACACCCGTACTTCGATGCAGAACAAACCGATAAAACAATCGACGAACAACTTGATTGGGTTTTCTCACAATTTAATAAAGTCAAATCAAAAACTCTTGGAATATTAGATGGGAACCATGAACGTAAGTTAAGTAAACTTACCACAATCAATAATATAAGACGGTATTGTACCGATCATGACATTAGGTACTTTGGGGATATGGCGCACGTTACATTCAATTTTCCAGGAGGATCTAAGTACACGATGGTTGTCTCTCACGGGTCTGGAGCAGCAGTTACCTTAGGATCAAAGATTAATAAAATTACTAAGTCAGCTAGAGGTTTAAACGTTGATGCAGTAGTGTGGGGGCATGTCCACGAACTTATGACTTGGCCGTTAGCTTCTTTGGACTTTTCGAGTAAAAGCTCGTTAGCTAGATATACAATCTGCGGGTTCTCCGGATGTTTCCTGAGAACGTATATGTCTGACTCTACAAGCTATGGAGAGGAACGGCATTATGATCCAACCCCAATAGGTTTCTTAGTTAGTATCCTTGATCCAAACAAAGATATTATTCAAATGAGAACAGAATTAATGGATGCGAGAAAATAAGGTTTAACTAAAAAAACTACCACATAATTTAAATTGAACAGGGCATTCTTTAAGCATCTCCAAAAACGCATCTCTTGTAAATTCTCTCCCATATTCATCAACAATTCTTTGGACTTTCCCTAGTTCTCTTGCCCACGTAAAACTAGAGCAGGAGGCAACCCCGTTTTTTTGTTTTGGTGGGTTTTTATTAAATCCTAATTCTCTGCCCGCAGAAGATTCATCCCATCCCTCTTTTATTGGGAGTTTGCCACAGATGGGACATTGTTCATGCCAACCACTCCTACTCTCATGTATACCCTCGTTGCCTTGTTTGCAAAGAGTTACTCCACAATCCCAACAATATAACCCAGCAGCACTACGTTTCCCAATATGGTACTTTGGATCATCATCTCCGCGATGCCGGTTTACATAGAAATTTGTTCCCATACTTAATTATCTAATTTATAACAATATCAAACTTTTTAATCCACAACTTATAAATACAACTACTTTTATATAATAAGTATAATAATATACTACTAGATTTCAAATGTCTCCGGATTTTCTGCCATATATGAGTACCCGTCATTCTCAGGAGTACCTTAACAATATTGATAGTTTAGCCCTTTCGATTGCTATATTGAAAGCAAACGGGGTTGGGAACGGGATTGTCGGGAATTCAAGTGATTACGATTCCCCAAAGAAAATACAAAACAAATCTGAGTGGGAAGAGTTTGAACAGGTCAGACGCGCGATCTGGCCCGAAAGTAACTATTTTAATACTTTAGGGATGCCGCGATCCGATTTTACTAAATCAGATAACGACGATTTAGCCGAGAATGCGTACTACGCTGTCTGTGAGAAAGCCATAATGGATTACCTCAGTACAATGAACTGGACGGTGGTAGATGACAAAGAAGAAAATGTGGACGACGCGATAGATTTTCTGAAACATCCTAATAGTCAAGAGTACTTTGATGATGTTATAAGAGAGAGTCTAAGGGATTTACTCAGGTACGATGCGGCGGCATGGGTCAAGACTTTTAATAGGGACGGGACATTAGCAGAATTCAAACCGTTCGACGGAACAGAATTCTGGGCAGAGATTGATCGGAGAAGTGTTGGTGGATATACAGCAGGTTTACCTTTTGTAGGATGGTATTCAAAAGGGTTCGTGGTACACTGGTGGCAACGGTCAAGGACGGGACTATATATCTCTTTTGTTCCGGATGAAATTGCGTATATGAGAATGTACCGACGTTCTGATTCAGTGTACGGGACAGACTTTATTTCACGGTTGAAATGGCAGATCCAGTACTTGATAGATTCAACGCGCGCAGCAGGAAAAACATTCTCGAATGGGGTTGTACCCTCTATAGTTTGGGAACACCCACAAATCTTTGATCAGAATCAGCTTTACCAACGAATGATGGAAGTCAAGAAAGAGAATCAGGGGAGTTATAGGTTTGGGTCTGTTCTACATACAGTACGAGATGAGAAAGTAACATCTCTTTCACATACCTTACACGATATGCAATGGTTGGAAGGACAACAGTTAGTCGCTAAAATTGTATGGAGTATGTTTGGGTTCCAACCCGAAGAATTCAGTGGGGATTCGTCGAACCGCGCAACAGCATACGTAAGTCGGAATGTTACTAAGTCCAAGATGCTGTATCCATTAATGAAATTCTACGAACGGACTATTAATAATGATATTCTCCCATTTGTTGAAGGGTACAATAAGAAATGGAAATTCAAGTTTGCCGTTGAATTAGACTTAGACGATGAATTGAAACAAGCTCAGATACTCGCTACAAAGGTTCAGACAGCGAATATGCTCAGATCAATCGGTGTAAAAGCCGAAGATGCTTTGAAACTAACTAAGGTGACGGATAAACCCGAAACACTTGAAATTGAAGATATCCCGTTAACAATGGATACAATGCCAAAACAACCTGTGAAAGACCGCGCAGGAGCTCTTGAAGGGAGTCAGCACAAACCGACTAAGGAAATACCGTTTGGTGATAAAGAAGAGAGACAGGCAGGAATCAATAAAGCCGAAGTAAAAGAACACAATCGGGAAGGATATAAACTGAGGAAGAACAAATGACGTACATAGACGCGCACCTGTACAGTGGAGCAACCCGTGTAGGAACGTCTACCAATCCATTGTACGTTACATTTGCCGATGCTTCCGCAGAGTTTGTTCCAACATTTACTCCAAAAATAAAAGAGGATTTCTCACCGTTATTTGAAGAGAGAATCATCACAAAAGAAGTTGAAAAAGAAGTTATTAAAGAGGTTATTAAAGAAGTAGTGAAAGAAGTCCCTGTTTACAATATAAAAGGATCAGGGTTTATTTTTAATTTTTGGTTTAAAATAGGAAGGAGGTTAGGATATGTACGGTGAAATCCATCTCCAGGATGCTTCGGGAAACCCGTTAGGAACCTCTGATAACCCGGTATATGTATACACTTCTCAGTCATTGGGTGCAACAACCTTAGATGCGCTAAACGATGTGTATACTGATGGGGCGGGCGAGGGATACGTTCTCTCGTATAGTGCAACTGGATATTGGGTTCCGGTATCCGCAGGCGCGGGCGATATGCTCAAATCATCGTACGCTTCCAAGAGCGCTACAATTGTGGATTGGGCATCGAAAGCGTCTGACAGTCTTTTGCTTGGAGGGTATGCCACAACTGTTTACTCAATTTCGACTCACACTCATAACCATGATGATTTAGACGCGATTAGTGGTGGGCAGGCAGGACAATACAACCATTTGAATACTGCGGAATATGCTTCGGTACAAACATGGAACGTTGCCACAAGTTCTCATACCCATGATCACAGCGATCTTACTAACATTGACGGGGAAACCTATCACTTGGATGTGACAGCATACGGATCAGTGAATGGATGGGATGTGGCAACCGCAGGACACGATCATGATGCAGATTATCTAGGGATATCAGCACAGGCGGCAGATTCAGAGCTTTTAGACGGGCAGGATTCTTTGTACTATGCCGCATCCTCGTTAGTCACCACTCCGAAACGAACTATCTTCTTATCTGCCGCAGGAGGGTATCCTTCGAGTACAAGCGGTGCTACGATTACACTCTTAGAAACCACTACAAATAAACAGAATTATTATGTACTCGAATTCGATGCGACTAGTACAGAATATGTGAATTGGGGGCTTGTAGCACCAGACAATTATGGTGGTGGGGTTCTAACTGCAAAGTTCTATTGGACAACTGCTTCAACGTCGGCAACCGTAAGTTGGAACATCCAGGGAATTGCATATGCAGATGATAATGCGTTAGATGCAGCATATGGAACCGCAACGTATTCAATTGATACGGTCCTTGCGGCAGGGGATGTGCACATAAGTCCTGAGTGTACGTTTACACTTGCAGGTTCTCCTGATGGGGGGCAGTACATCAATCTTAGAGTATACCGAAACCCGGATGATGCAAATGACACAATGACTGGTGACGCTCGTTTGATCGGAGTGAAATTAGAATATACAACAGACGCGATAAGTGATTAAATGACAGAACTTATTGTGTATGCGACAGGAGACGGATCTGGGGATGTGGAAAGAATCACAGATGGAACATGGGCGCAAGTCCGAGGAGACGCTGGGGATGCGTCACATATAAACCCTACGCGCGCAGAACTATCAGTCAAATCCACATCCGATACTGATGCATGGGATTCATTATTCCGTATTGGATTATCATTTGATACATCTGATATAGGTGCTGGATCAACTATTAATAGTGCAACAATTGATTTTCCCGGATATGGGAAATCCAACACATTTACAACAGCAAAGGATATTGCACTTACTGAATTTTCACCCGATACGGATGGTGTTCTCGTAACAGCAGATTACAACACATTTGTTGATACTCGGTTATCCGATAGTGATTTGATATATGCCAATTTTGATATTAATGATAGATATGGATATAATACATTGACATTGAATGAAGATGGGATAAGTGCGATCTCGAAAACTGGATGGACAACACTCATGCTCCGCATCGCAAACGATGTGGACAATTCAATTTCTTGGGAATCAGGGGTGACAACGTATTATAATATCCACATCACAACCGCAGACAAAATTCCAAAGTTAACAATTGAGTACACTGCTGCGGGAGGGGATGTTCCACGAATCCCAAGAATTAGTGCAAGTATCGGATCTGCGAATATGTTTATGGTATAGGAGAAAAGAAATGACACAGTACTTAACGCTTACAAAAGAAAATGAAGACTTTAAGATTTGTTTTAGTTGGGGAGATGATGCCGGCGTTTGGATCGAACACCCGACTGAGAAAGCTAAGACAATCGCACATATGATTGTTCACGAAGTCCAAGATCATACCAGGCATAACAGAAGGAAAATGTCGAGATATTTAAATTGGGAAAGTGTTATACATAAATACGAGAAAATGTATGGTTTAGATTCAAAATTAAGTTCAGAAGAGAGGTGTACATAAATGTCAGGTGATGTAGTAACTAATGTTTACAAAAAAGAGTTGGGGAGTATATTCAACACAGCACTCCCAACATCTGCGTGGAGTGATCTCTTCACAGCATCGTTACAACCAAGTGACAATCCAAGCATTGTAAATGTATATTGTTCATTTGGGACTGGAGTATATTTACGGATGAAGAGAACTAAAAGCGGGGATAGTGAGACGTTAGAATACCTCAATGCATACACCCAACTCTCCGCAACATCGGCATATATGTTCACAGTGGTTGCAACATATGGAGAATACCTTAACTTTGGTGTCTCACCTGCAACATCAGGAACCACAAGTGGTACAACATTATCATTTTATGTTGTGGAATCAAACGGAGCGATATAGATGTATCCCCCCCAGGGTAACTCTACATTTGGAGACATAAGCGCAAACAAGATCGGGATTGGTGTTGCACCTAGTTATTTATTACAGATTAAGGGAACTTCAACAACTGATCTTCCTACATATAGTGCTGAATTTTTAGACTCTGCAAATTGGACGGGTACTGGAGTTGCAACAGATTGGGTAGGGGATTTCTCAACTAGATTTACACACCTTGTCGGGAATACTGCAACATTAGCTCATGATCATGCGGCAGTAAGCACCACAAAATACCAAATTGCGTACACAGTAACCGGGCGAACCGCAGGAACATTTGTTATCACTTTCGGAGGGCAAACTTCGGCAGCTATCTCTGCTACTGGTGCATGGGGTCCGACTACGACAGGCACGGGAGTTCTCCAGATCACACCCACGAGTGATTTTGATGGGGCGATCGGAATCTCGGTGAAATCAATAACAGCAGTATCAACCGCCATTGCGTCTATTGTAAACTCTTCAAATAATACACAAATAGAGGTTCGATGTGGAAACTTTTCAGGGACTCAACCAAACGTATTATTAGGCAACAATGCTGGGTCATATACAACAACAGGTTACTCAAATGCTGCGATTGGTACAACCACATTTCAATATAACACAACCGGCGCGTATAATACGGCAGTTGGATATGCTGCGCTGAATGCAAATACAACTGGATCAAATAATGTAGCGGTAGGTCAAAGTGGTTTGCGTGGTAATATAAGCGGTACTTTCAATATTGCGATTGGATCAGAATCATTAAGGCAAGTTACAACCTCAATAGGTAATACCGCAATTGGCGCGGTTGCATTATATTCGCTCACAAGTAATAGTTATAATACTGGAATTGGGTATTATGCCGGATACAACGCCAACCAAAAAGCAGACGCCGCAAACTCAATGGCGTTAGGTGCAAACACATTCACCACTCGTTCAAATCAGGTTGTCATCGGTGACGCTTCCGTTGTCGAAACCCAGCTCCGCACCGGAGTATACATCGGCAGTACCAGTACCACCGCACACACTCAACCAACTGCCCGCCTGCACATTGCAGCAGGATCAGCGACAGCAAGTACAGCCCCAATCAAACTTACATCAGGATCATTAATGACCGCAACAGAAGATGGTACGTTTGAATATGATGGTACTAATCTGTACTTTAGCATCGGGGCAACCCGAAGAACTATAACCGTCACATAAAAGAAATATATAAAAGGAAAAATAATAATATGAGAGAGAAAATGACAGAAATTAAAGAACCTATCACGGAACAGGATAAACTTGTACTTCTTCAAATTATTATGGGAAGTAGGTTTACCCCAAACGAATGGGAACAGACCATAAAACCAATTGTTGCTAAGTTACAGGTTCCGCTAAAATGAACGAACGAATCAGACAAAAGATTTTTAATCTGCTTAAAGTAAGAGCACGGACACTTGATGAACTTTCAGAAGGGGAACATAAACCTTCGGTACAAGAAGTTTTAAATCAGCTCATCAACGAAAAGTATGTCGAACGGTACGGTGGATCGTACAGACTTAGGTTAATCTTAGACAAACCATTAAAACCTGCTAAGAAACGGGATTGGGATTATGAACACGTAACTCTTATCTCAGGAAGACCTTTAGAGTACATGAACCCATATGCCGAATGGATTCCTCAATTAGACCAGGGCGGACGCGGGAGTTGCTGTGGATTTTCTGGAGCATACGCGGCTTGGCTTCTCCAGCTCTTGTTAATCGATCCGAAACCCCGAAAAGAAGATGTTCAGAAGATTGTGTACGATCAGATCGTGAAAACTGATACATGCAACATGCTTGTAGATCAGAAACATGAATTCGCACCGTCACCAGAAGGCATCTATGAGATTTGCAGGGAAATAGAGAACGTTGACTTCCCGGCGGGATGTTGGATTCGTGGAGTCGCGCGAGCATTAAAAGATTGGGGGTATAACTTTGAGACCACATGGTTAACGCCCAAGGAAAGTAACTGTGTAAGGCTATATTACCCTTCTGACAGAGACGTATGTGAGATAGAAGCAAAGGACCATCAGATTGACGGGTACGCTCAGGTATGGTCGTATGAGGCTCTCAAAGATGCAATTTACAATCACGGATGCGCCATTGTAGCAATTGATATCTTCTCAAACTACGAAGAACACGGAAGACAAGGGCCATTCCCAGAACCCAATGGTGATGTGATCGGATCTCATGCTCTTTGTTGTGTTGGGTATGACGAAAAGTATATTTATGTCTTGCACTCTTGGAGATCCGGATTCTCAAAAATAGGCGGGTTCTCAAAGAACTATTATACCAAAGCAACCGGGCAAGCGTACTCAGTACTGGACAAAGAAGATGTTATTATTGCAAAAGAAATCTATGGTACAATAACTGTAAAAACAAATACTCCATGCGATATTATCTTAGGTATAGATGAATACAAAAACAAAACTGAAATAAAAACCAGTTGGTTAATTGGGAAAGAATGCCCGATTTGTATTGTTCCAGTTGACAGAACCAAGTACAAAGAGTACGGATTTAATGATAGTGTAGTGTTGACAAAAGACGAAGTTAATGTGGTTAGAGAATTTAGTTTCACTGAGAAAGACGATCTGAACTATAAAATCAAGAAATTTATTGAAGCTCTTCTTAAAAAACTAAAAACTATTTTTCAGAAATAAGTTTAATCAAAAACTCTGTTTTTAATCGTTCAGGATCATTTAAAAGATCATCTACATGACACATAAGGATCCGACACGTTTCCCGCTCAAAAGGATTCATATCACTTTTTACACTTCTATAAAATGTGTGTTTTGATTTTATACTCCTTCTTACTTTATTTGTGGTAAGTACTCCTTTAGGTCGCATCTTTATCCTTTCTCGTTTTGGTGTGTATCTTCTTCGCTTTCGGCATTTATCTGAACAATATCTAGCACTCGCTGACCTTGCATCAAATTCACCCCCGCACATCTTGCAAGTTCTTTTCTGACAAGTAATATATCCGCCCATAATAAATAATTAGACATATTACTAAATCAATCTTTTTATTTTCAGAGGAAAAGAATAAAACTATTTATATTTTAACTTGGTAATACTACTACTGTAAAAAATTTAACAGGAGGAATCAAAATTGGATCCAGTTCTTGAACAGCTAATTTACTATGTTGTAACTGCTGTTGTTGGTATTGTTGTCGGGAAATTCGTTACGGATCTCAGGTATCAGAAAGGCAAAAAGATTCTGGCGCAGCTCAGACAGCTTGTAGATCACGTAGATGATATGGTATACGACGACAAGTTTACTGAGGAAGAGTTCCGTGGTGGATGGGAACATATCAAGGGACTTGTAGACGCGATTGTAAAGTAGGATAAATATGTCTTGCGATGAAGTAGACAGACTAAAACGCAGGGTTGACGAACTCGAACGAAAGTTGTGTGACCGGAGATGTGACTGTAAGTGTTGCAAGTGTTGTAATTGCCGCCCGATGTGGCAGTACTACCCTGGATATGTTATTCCATATTACCCACAGGCAACCGGAACATTCACCGATTATAACGGCACACAGTACACTTATACCGTACAGAGCAACTCAACTCAAACCCATTAACTTTTTCATGGAAACCGATCGAATCTGTTACTACCATTGTACAGTGTGTCCTATAAGGCATATGTGTAATTCTTATTACGTAGATGTAAAGTTTCCAAAACAGAAACAAAATGTTTCCAGTACAGGAACAAACGAATACACAATAGTTAATGTAAAACGTACTTTACATGAAAGTCAATAACAAATGGACAGTTGACGAAGAGGCGTACAATCTACACGTAACCTCGAAGAATCTTATGCGGGAAGCTGTCTCTGAGAAAGGGAACTGCAAGAAACTCGCTCTTCTAAAAGACCTGACAGTAAATCTTGCATGGATCAACAACGAAAACAACGAAGGCGATCCTCCTAATATGGATCTTATGCGCGTTCTCTGGAAGGATTATTGGGAATACGCACAGAAAACAGGTATCCCGTTGTTTGAACGTCCATTCCTCGAAAAAGGAGGGTTGCAGCTATTAGCTCTTTTTAGGCAGGATTCAGCGTACTTTGAACGTATAGGCGGGGTAATGTTTTACTTTATCTATAATGCTCAACGATGGAAGGGGCGCGGCAAATCTGCAAGACTCCAGGTTTTAAAAGACGCGCGCGATTGGTGGAACGAAGAAGATAAACGTGATAGGACAAGAGATTGGATCGGGAATCTATGGGACTGTGTTATCTCAGGGTATCAAAAAAGAGAATTCTGGACAAAGAGTATAGACTTTATAATTGATTGGATCATCGAACATAAAGATCAATTACAGTACGATCCCGCATACGATCCGAGGAAATGGTTTGGACGGGATAAAGGTTCTCTCAATATGAAAGTACACGCAGGAATGGCCTGATATGGATTCTGTTCCAAAATTCGACCCAAAATCGGTCGATGAAGATTTAATCAAACAACTCGATTATCTTAAGGTCTTTGATAATGGCGGGGTAAGAATAGAGCATCCACTCTTAGATCATATTGAAAAGTGCAACACTAATTTTAAAGGATTGAACGAAATGAACAACAATCCTAACCTTATGTTAATGTGGCACAGACTCACAGAATTCGTGGAAAAGTATGAACCAGAGTGGAAATATAAAAATGCTTATATAAATCAAGAGAGAATAAATCTCATACTGTTCCAATACAATCCGTGGTTCCGATCCAGGAAACTTCATGAGGCGTGGTGGTACGTCAACTACGCTAACCCGAACAGTTATTACATACTAAGTTGGGAGGATCATGCAGATCCGCGATATTGGTACAAACCCGGAGAGAAAATCAGGGGGGAAGTTAAAACAGTCCGAATCCCTGACACTAATAAAGAAAGGAAATCAACTTCAAGTACTGGCTAGTTTTGAAATCTCGACAGATCGAAAGATAAAAGGATGCGCGCATTTCCCTACGGTGGATAGGGAAAACGAACTTATTTTAACTGATGCGATTCGTAAAGCGTTGCCTCAGTACATGGCGCATCCGATCCTGCATCTCCAGCATACTGAACGTCCTGTTGGTACGGTAACAAAAGCTGAGATTGATGCAGAGGGAGCACTTCAAATAGAAGGATCTATTTTCGAGACTCCTGATACCGATGATGTCTGGACCGATATTCAGAAAGGTATCCTTAACAAATTTTCGATTTACGGGAAACGTGATGATGGTACATTTGAATGCAAATTAAGTCCTGAATCACGAAACTCGCCATGTGTAACGAAAGCACTCACTTTGTTTAGTATAAGCTTGGTGGGTGAGAACGCGATGAACGAGAAAACGTATTTAAACGTAGCGAAGGCAGGCGATAATACGGAATCTGAGGAAAAAGAAGTTGAAAAGTGTAACTATCCTGATAAGAAAGCCGACGATTTGATTCACGAACCCTCTAACATTTCGAGTGTGATGTCCCGGATGGACGGATTCGAGAAAGCAGGAGAAGAGGTGGGTGGCCGGTTGGCAAAAATCGAGGAAACACTTTCACAGTTGGTAGAATCTGATAAACAAGTCCATTCTGAAATGGGAAAAGCAGAAGATGATAAATTGACTGAAAAGGATGAGAAAGAGGAAAAGGTTGAAAAGGCCAAGGTAGATTCGGAGAAAACATCGGAGGGAACTTCGGAGAAGCCCGAATTTATCCAGAAGGCAACGATGGAATCCGAGATCAAGAAAGCAGTTGATGAAGTCAGGAAAGCGTACGACGAAAAGTTTAGTACTATCGAGAAGGCGCACACAGAACTGAAAGAAACTGTCGAAAAGATGAAGAAGGAAACCATCGAGAAAGGCGGTCATGTTGTCGTGATCTCCAAGGAACAGGTTGATTCCAATTCCAAATTGAATCAGCTTGATATGATAGGAAGTGTGGTATAATGGGTGCAGTTGTTGAACGGATGGGTTGGGGTCCGTTGTCAGCGTCCGATGCAGCGTACTTGGGAGAAGTACATTGGGGCGGGATTGCTGATGGGACTCCAGTAAACCTATCCTACGAGACACGGAGGTTACAGGACAAGTTCAAGAAAGAGAACATTTCTGTTCGTGTCCCTCTCCAGGGGAACCCTGTATTTGATGATGTTATTCGGGATTTCTATCTGAATGACACGTCGTATATGGAGAAATCCGAGTTTGGGGAGTACAAAGCAAAAGCCCACGAAAAAATCGAGAAAGCTGCACGGGAATATATAGACGGGATTGTTAAGAAAGCAGTCAGTACTACGTCCGGTGGTGGGTACAACCTGATGCACGTAATTGCCGATCAGGATGTTACGTACCTATATAAGCGTCCGTACCCAATCCAGACCCTTATCCCCGTGGAAGCAAACAAAGGTAAAACTGCAAGTTGGGATGCGATTGGACCATACGAGTCTCTTGCTGCTGCATTCGGTGCGGAAGATCCTGCCCTGACAGAAGCCGATATGACCACGTATAACCGTACTGACACTGTTAAGTACATGTACGCGGTTGGACGACTCACGAAAGCTGTTAAACTCGCAGGACTCGCACAGATTCCCGCGCGTGATCTAAAAGCTATCCGGATTGATCTGGCACAGGATTCTCTCAGGGCACTTAGGGAAAGGAGTATGCTTGGTGTTTCAAGGGATGTTACCAGTATCACGAACGCGTGGACTGCTGCTACTTCACAACAGTACAAGGGGATGTACGAACTTATCACCTCGAATACTGCCGGTAACCCTGATACTGCGGATCAGTGTTGGATTGATGTCAGTTCAAGCTCCGTAGATACTTACGGGGAAATCATGCAGTACCTCGATAAGACGTACACCTACATGAACAAATTCGGGATGCAACCTAATATTGCGATTTGTGATATGAAGACATTTGGGATTATCAGGCGTGGACTTGCTGAGTACTTCCGGTACAACGGAGAGGGGCAGGAACTTATTCCTGGTGTTTCCAAACTCACGTTGACATTCCCGTCAAGTGGGGGTGTAAACCTGATCCCGCACCCGTTCATGAGGCAGACTGCCGGTACTTACGGAGGCATTTTCCTTATAGATACCCGACTGTTCGCACGGAGGATCCTGTGGCAGGACACCTACGAGGAACTGGCAAACACCAATACCAGTGATAAGTTCGTTATTAGCGCAGCAGAAACTCTGATTGATAAGTCAGATATTGATGCGTCGAGTTCCCTTCATGGAGGGTTATTCGGGATAACGATTGCTTAAGGAGGTAAAAAAATGGCATATGCACTTGCTTCTGCGGTTGCTTCGGCAACTATCATCTCGCCTATCTTCCACACCACCTGGTTTGCAAAAACCACTGCTGCGGATGCAGTTACATTCCCCGATGCGGGAGTGATCCCAATTGCATTCCAGTGTCTTACAACCGGGGCATCGGGATATACGCTTTCTGCTACTCCGATGGCGTGGTCTTACTGTACTCTTGCAGTAAGTGAAGGTATTGCGGGAGTCACGGATACTACAATTCCGTACGCCACTGCCGCACCGGGAGCTGAAAGAAAGGCGGCAGGTTACTTCATCAGGAATCCCCGTACCGGAGAGATCATGTATGTGGAGGCTGATAGCGGATATAGTTCCACCAGTGGGACTCTCACAGTAAAACGTGGTGCTCTTGGAACTACACCGGCAACGATTGTACACAGTCAGTACCTCGAAGTCATGTGTTCTCTGCACTTACCCGGACCGGAAACCGGACAGGTATGGATGGTATACATGCCGATGGGATCTGATCCCGGCGCGAATTTGTGGTGAGGACTCCACTAAACTTTTTAGAACTTAGAAGTCCGTCAGGAGGAAAACAATGAGTTGGTTCTATAGGAAATTTACAAAATCTGACGATGACAGTAGGGTTACACTGTCATCGGACTATGTATCAATTACAGGAGAAACCACACAGACCGGCGACATGTCGGTTATCGGAGCGGTATACCGTACAGGAGCAGAAACCGCAACGGGCGCACTCACTCAGACAGGAAACCTTAGTGTTACAGGAAATATTTTGAACACTGGAAATCTCACAGTAACCAGTACTGCGCGGGTTGATACTTCACCTTTCTATCTGGGTACTGGAACTGTTGGAATTGGTTGGGGTGCCGGAGATCCTAAAGAAGGCGTTTATATTACCGGATCAACAAACTATGGAATCGGGAGTCTGTACACCCAAACAACGTACGGAACACTCTACGTAAAAACAGGACACGCAAGTACCTCTTGGGCTACATTATATGCCACGCAAGAATAGGGGGAATAACCTCCTATGGCATATTTTAGTCAGACAGATATAGAACAATACACAGGATTCGCTTCAACAGATTTTAAACAAGCGGGCGCCTTAATGACTAGCGCGCAGTGGGCTGATCTTACTGCGACTATCGTATTAGTGGTAACTCAGTTAGTCAACCGATATTGTAACGTTGAATCGTTTGAACCACATCAGGTAACTGAGTACCGGAATGGTCTTGGAGCCACAGGAGACGATGATAAGTACATAGATGGAGATATCACATTTTATTTAAACGAATACGCAACCGGAATAACAGTCTATGAAGACTACAATTCCAAAACGGGAACAGAATATTTCGTTGCTCGGACAGCGCGCAGTACATCCGCAACCGGGGATTACGATGTAGCAACCAAATTTGAATTAACTCAAATCAAGTTCCATGACAATTACCCGAGAGAAGGTTGGAACAACGTCAAGATAACGTATTGGGGTGGGTATGAATCTGGATCTACTGAGATGTACGAACTTAAACAAATTTGTATTGATATTGCTACAGAAATTTTAAAGCATAAGAAGAAGTTACAGGAAAGTACAACGATACGAGCAACAGGGGTACGGGATTACGCAGAAATGTTCAAACCTGAAAATGATCTGATCTACCTGACACCCGGAATCCAGAACAGATTACATAAATACCGGAAATACCGGATGGGCGGTCCGTCGTGGTGGTAAATAACGTAGGTCAAATGATCACACGGGAGTTGTGTCTCGAAGATCAGGGGAGGATGAAAGAGTATGTCAACGGTAAATTCGAAGTTCTCAGGGATTATGTTGACGATACGGCCGATGATATCCGAACAGAAGCGTGCAATAATACAAATAAACTTGAAGGAAAGATCGATCGGATCACCTGGATCCTGATTGGAGGGATGGTATCGATTATCCTTCTCTTGATTGAAATTGCGTTTAAACCGTTAGGACTATGAGTATGCAAGTTGCTGTCCGTGTCAAGGTAGATAAAGTAAAATGGCAGGAGAATTTCGATAAGTTCATTGATACGTTGCATGAAACATTCGGGAAGAACCTGTTGGATGAAGCTCAAACGTCTGAGTACCCGAGAGACAAAACCGGATTATTCAGAGTGAGTTGGGGATACGAACGGATCGATAAACATCACAGTCATGTCTTCAACCCAACACCCCAAGCAAGGTTCTTACAAGGAACCGGACTCTGGGGGCCAACCAAAAAACCAATCTGCGCGAGAGGAATCAAACCTCTTACATTTTTCTGGCGCGCGCAGAACCGATGGGTTAGAGCTAGATGTGTAGGGGGAATTGATCCTACAAACATTCATGGATTGAGTATGTCAGACACGTACGATTTCATTGACGTAATGAATCAAATTATTCATAGTGGTGTTTCGCGTTCGTACCGGGAGTTGAGATAATGGGAACCACATCCACCGCAATTAACGCGATTGTCGATAATCTAAAGACATTAATCACAAACAACGCGACTACATTAGGGTTAAATTATACAGGAAACGTGTATGAATGGGATGAACATCCTGCAATTCCAGCAGAACGGGGGGATCTTCCAATTGCTTATGTTATACCTGTTGTTGAAGATGGCGATCGGATCAATATGCTTATGGGTTCTGTGGAGGGGAAACACGAATTCTCTATTACTGTAGTGGCGTACTACAAAGGCACGGAAGACACGGCATCGGCAATGCGAACTGATCTACGGACACACAGAAACTACGGGTACGAATTCCGAGACATCTTTAGAACAAACGGAGACTACATCGGGTCAAAAGGTGTAGGAATGGCCCATATAAAGATGCTTGAAATGGATTTTGGATTTTGGGCTCCACCCGGAGGAACACCGATCATTCATTATTGGATTGCAAAACTGAGATGCACTACAATCATATAAAGAGTTATATATTTAGGAGAAGATTTAATTAGTAATTAAATTAGTTATGTAAAGGAGGAATTGGTAGAAAAATGACCAACTACAGCTTTTTCGCGAACAGCGCGCAATTGCAGCTCAACATTGGAGCAACAGAATGTCCCGTTGCAGCATTACGCAACGTATCATTCACTCCAGGATATGAGATTGCTGAATTGAGAGGAATTGAAACCACCCATATTCTGGCACGAGCCAAGTACAACTACAAAGTAGATGTCCGGTGCGAATATGCTATGTGGGATACTGAGACTGATTATATCCTCAGTAGTTTCATGAATGGCGCGTACCTTGCATCTCCAACGAGCACAACTGCTACTGATGCCGACACAGCAGGGTACAGATCGAAATGTGCATTGTTCACGCTTACGGCAACCATATACGATACTAGTAGAGCTAAGTATTTAACCGCAACTATTTATAATGTTTCGTTCCCCGAAATTCCAATGGAGCTTAACGAGAATTCGTATATGTCGCGAGCATTGGCGGGTACTGGAGAAAGTATTTCTTACATGTACAGCTCTGCGTGATCATGGCACTTACCGAAGAGCAGTTAAAACAATTAGATGAGATGGCGACTTCGGATCATTCCGAAATCAAATCTCTCCTTACTACGTACAGTACAATTGCAAAAGAAATTGAAGTATGTGGAATTAAACTTAAAGTATTACCCACAATTCCGAGAAAACTAAGACGGGAAATCTCAAAGTTTGATACAATTCAGGATGATCTGGAAGCAACTGAGAACCATACGTACTTAATTCTTAGTAAAGTGTGTACGGAAGAACCATTCAATCATCCTGAGACATGGGAATACTTGGACGAGAAAACCGGGATGGTCCCGGAACTTATGAGGACAATCTTCAACGAAGCGTACGAGGTGGAAAAGAAGATTAAAAGGTTTCGCGGAAGCTGATGAAGGTCAGTTCCTCCTGGAAATTTGTAAACTGGTAGGAAAACCTCCAAGCCAGTTAAACCTTACCAACGAAGATGAAATATTTTTTGCGTGTGCATTACCGAAGGCGTATAAACGATGGTCGAGAATGTAAAAGTCCCGGTTGAGTTTGAAGTCGATACTTCTAAACTAGACAGAGTTGCAGATCAGTTTAGTAAACAGTGGGAACAGGCGGGGCTTCCCGGACCATCACAAACCAAGATGGAAGAGTCCATACGTAAAAAATCTTTAAAAGATATTGAAAAATTAAATAAAGAACACCAGAAATCTACAAGTCTTTATAAAGAGTGGAGAAAGGGACTTACTGGTGTCCTCATTGATTTACACTGGATGCGTATTTTAGGTTCTCAATCAAGGGTTTTAGGTACAACGTTTGATTTACTTGGTAAAACGTTAGGGTATTTACTTGATGTTATCCTATTACCGGTCCTCCCCGCATTATTACTTGTCATAAAACAGATTATGGGGATTGCTAAATGGGTGGGGGGGCTTCCAAAGGCATTTAGAATTGTACTTGGGTATTTTGCAGCTTTAGCAATTGGATTAACTACACTTGCAACAGGGGTTGCATATGCAGCTAGTGCATTAGTACGTTTTAGTACAATGCTTGATGCGATAACTGCAAAAGAAACGGCAAAAAATGCGGCAGGACAAACCACATTATCAGCATTTGGTGCAGGTGGTGGCGCGGCAGCATTAAAACTTAAATCGGGAATGTTCTTTGCACCAGAGATGTTCCCGGCAATGAAGAAATATGGTGGTGGAACGGGAGAATATTCCCATGATCCTCGCGAGAGGATAAAACAGATTGGGGAGATGTTTGGATTAAAAGGATTCCAATCTGGGGGAATTGTTACTAGTCCAACAATCGCAACTCTCGGAGAGAACGGGGCAGAAGCGGTACTTCCCTTAGACCAAATTGGATCAGCTATTTCGGGATTACTTGGTGGGGGAGCAAGTTTTGTTGGGAGTGCGTTCCAAAACCTGTTCTCACAAGCTGCAACTGGTGGTGGCGGTGTTGGTGGTGGACTTAATGTCGGTGGATCCACACAAAGTCTGTTAGTGAAAGGGTTTTCATGGGTTGCCAACTCAGTTAACTCTGGGTTCAAAACATCTAATAATCTTGTTGCGGCAATTCTGGCAATGATGACAGGGGGTGCAGGTAGAGGTGGAGCTGAACCTAAATCTGTATGGGAATTCATCGATGTTGTTACGAATGTCCCTAAATCTATTTGGGATTTTATCATAACCCCCGTTAAAGCATTCTGGACAGATTTTGTTATTGCACCAACAAAAGAGTTTTGGAACGATATTGTTACATATACCACAAAGAACGTGTGGAATGATTTTATTGTAGGGTCTGCAAAGAATCTTTGGACTGACTTTATTACAGGGGAACCCCGTTCAATTTGGGATTATCTCATTGTAACTGTAAAAGAGATTGTTGTTGGAACGGGTGCAGGGACAACCACAACAGCGGGTACAAGCGGTGGTGTTGGAACCGGAACTGCAACTAGTGGAGCAACCAATCTAAAATTAATGAGTTTGCAGAAGGTCTTTGATTCAAACGGGAATTATATCGGAGATTGGGAAATATATAACGACGGATCAAAGAAATGGCGACCCGGCCCTCATTCTGGGTACACCGGAACTTCTGCTCCGCCAGCGGGATCTACATCTCCCGCTCCCGAAAAGGAAGAGTCTTATAGTACATACATTACAGAAGGCGCGGATAATTACGCACAGACTATTAACATCGCATTAAATCAGGGTGCAGAAACCGCGTCAAATGCTGTGGAAGAATCAACTGCAACATTCGCAGATGTGTTTATAAATACAATGGTTGGTGTAGGATCTGCATTATTCAATGAAGTATCAGATGTTGTCGGAACATTGGTTGAAGGTGCAATCTCAGTTGGATCCAATATTGCAACTGGATTAAACTCTGCAAACGCATGGTTCCAAAATACTTTTGGGGGATTGAACACCCAACTTGGATTACCGCCCGTAGTTCCCGCATCGCCAATTCCGTTCTTACAAGGTGGTGGGACAATACAAAGTTCTGGGTTGGCATACTTGCATGCAGGCGAAACTGTTGTTCCCGCCCAAACAAACGGTGGATCGGGAGGAATCACAATTAACAATCCAACATTCCAGATTTCTGGACGTACTGACAGAGAAATGTTTGAGAGTTTCATGCGGTTGATGAAAGTTGAGGGGGCGAGAGTTCATTGAGTATCGACATAAAAGTTAAGGTAGGAAGCACTGAGTACACATTAAGCCCAGGATGTACAATTACACGAAGTGTCAACAAAGAAATTATGGTGTACCCCATCGAAGAGGGGAAAGCAGCAGATTTAGCCACATTGGGACGAAATGAAAGCGATACGATTAGGATAGACGCTGTATGTTCCACAGAGAATACTTCGAGTGATACTACACAACCCCCATATGTCGATAAGTTCAGTATAGTGAACCGTTTAAAAGAAATTAAGAATACCGATCAACCGGATTATGTTGCATGGGGCAGCACAACCATTTATGGGCGTGTAAAAAACATCACGATTACACAACGACCGGGAGAAGGGAACAAGTACGATTTAGCGATTACATTTGAAGTTGGAACCTGTATTGGATCAACCTGATCAACATGACGGACTCCGGTATTCTGTATGCAAATGGAACAGCATATTATGAAGGCAATAAGATATTTAATCTTTACTTTAAGATAAAGAAGAATCAAGTCGGGATATGTAGTTTCAACGGAAAAACATTAGATAGTACTGATCTGACCAATCTTAGTGAACGACAAATCATAATTATAAAAGTCTTTGGGACTACCCGGTTTGAAGGGTACATCAAGAAAGTCACCAAGGATAAATACACACATATTTGGTCTTTTGAAGGAGAGAGTTTGGCAGGTATCCTGGATACACGAGTCACTAATATTCCTGTGATTGTCCGTATGCAGGAAAATGGGGATTTGCCGTACACAAAAGAATTAGTACATGAAGCGGTACTGCGGTTTGGTGGGTTTACACGTACTGGAACAGGCGGTTGGCAAATCGTTGGTGGGTTAGGAGTTCCATTATTTTTCTATAAATTTGAGGCAAGAAGTGTTGTGGATCATATCTCGAATTTGGCTCGAATAAGCGGGTACGATTGGAGGTGTTATCTCGCATGACCGTCACAGGAACAATTACAGCAACTCATTTAACATATCTTACCGTATCAAATGGAGACTTTGAGTTAGGAGATCTGACAGGGTGGAGTACTGGAGGAGATGCATGGGACGAAACAAATATTGTTGCAGCAAGTGACGGAGATCCATATGAAGGCACATACTCAGCGTGGTTCTGGAACACTTCAACCACTGATCCTGTGTATATCACACAAAATATTGACTTAACATCAGTAAGTTCTATCTTGTTTTATAGGAAATGGCACGTAGATGGAAATAATGTTGGGGTAATGACAGTCTCTATTGGGGATACGAATGTTGCTACCTACGCTGAAACAGAAAGTGGTGCAGAATCCTACGCCCAAAAAACCATTGATGTTTCAAGTTTCACGGATACTTCAACTCTTAAATTTGCATTAACCACTTCAACGACAACTTCTCCAGATGTATGTAATTATTATTTAGATTATATAACTTTGTACCCTACAGATGTTGTGACAGTTGCAACCATTGAAGACACATATAAGAGTTTGTCGGCAAACCAATATAATGGATATACATTTATTATAACATCTGGAGCAAGTCTCGGACAGAGTTGTTTGATTTCTGATACGTTTGCGAATTATATTCAGGTTCCGACAACGTTTACTGCAATTAATTATGTTAATTCTGAAGTCACAGGAACAACTTATAACGGAGATTTTGAAACTGGAGATTTAAGTGAATGGACAATTGAGTGTACTGCAACAGGAACCGCAGTTGTGGGGGCAACATACAAAGACCTTGGTGATTATGGATGCCAACTGTACGCTACAATTGATACTGGAGTTGTGAATTGGGCAACAATCTCACAAAGAGTTGATCTCACAGGAGATTATTTCTGTATTGCGTATAAAGTAAATGATGGTCCATTAGATGCAGGTGTGGAAATCCCGAGTTTTGGAGTCTCTGTTGATGGTGAAGAATTCCTATCTGTTGGAACTCGTCCAATATATCCTTCCGATTGGAATTTAGAATGGTATTATTTGCCCACATATAGTATTACGGGAACTGCATCGTCGTTAGTTAAATTTTATGCTTATAGTGGAGATAGATGGTTTGATATTTGGATAGATGCGTTCTGTGTTGCAACAATTGTTAGTGGTGATACCTATGAAATCATTGCAACTGCCACAAGTTGGGATCCTGCAACTGCATTAACCGATCCCGGAGACTATTTAAAAGCATGTAACACGTACGCTACTGTATTAGGATCAATAGACTATGGAGATGGATCTTTAGTTCTTGATTTTGCAACCAATATTGGAGTTGATACTGGATTAACATGGGTAATTGATACCGATGTATACCGGGCAGACGTTAACACTGATTATTCGCGTATCGGAACGTTAATGAGAGGGAAAGGAACTAAGTTGTGTACTGGTACAATTCACTCGTATATTCCCGATAATACATACGAACTGAAAGTTGCTACAATTGGCGATACTTTCCTATTGGAACCGGCAACTGCGGGTGCTGCTGCATTTTATGTGTACGACAACACAAGATTTGGAACTTCGTATGGGTACGGGACAAACAAACTTTTAGTAATCGGACATAACGATAGTCAGGAAGTTGTAGAAATTAGTGCAACGGGAGCAGCCGGATTATGTACGATCAACCCAAGTGGTACACTTACATATGCACATGCCGCGCATACCGATGTGATGGATCTTGGATGTTTTTATGCAACTGGATCTGCTGATACTGTTACTGCATTCTTAGCGGTAATTGACGCTCAACCGGCAGCAGGAACTACAAACAACTGTTATATCGGAAGCGAGTACATCAGCTTGAAAGCCGATCAGAATAATGGGTACACTAAACTAAATGATACAACTGTCAAATTCTTCTGTTTAGATACTGGAAGGCAAGATTCACATGGGTACTCGTACCCCCATGCCCCGGAAGCTCCAGTACTTCCAAACTTTGCATTGGCACATCCTGTTTCCGACCCGAATAGTTTAGTTGCTCAGTACGGGATTAGAGAAGCTTACGTAAATCCAGTAGGAATAATAGATCCTGATACAATGGATAAACTGTGTTATAATATTCTAACATCGGGAACAGCAAACGCAACATGGGGGAGGTGTATGATGCCTGCAAGTATGTTACCTGCCACTGTTGATCTTGGGGATTGGGTATATATTGCAGAAGCGGATCTTTCAGCTACCTCAGTGTATCAAATCGTAGGACTTGAATACGATCAGAAGAAAGGAGTTTGGTGGATTGAACTTGGGAGTACCGAAGATTATTATGTCAGCTCAATTTCAGGAAATAGAGGAACATTTGATCTAAGTCTTTCGAGCATTTAGTGGGTATCTAAACCATAAAAACCTTTATATACTCTCACGCAAATAACAATAAAAATGACTGGTGCGTTCGGGTTTAGTTTTATCGGGAAGCGGATGCCGTTCGCGTTTAGAAACGATTTTATGTACGTTACGTTCCATATGGAGATGCCAACCCTTGAAAATAAAGATGCGATATTTTTTGATTATTTGTACGATTCTTTTCTCCCAATGGCACAACTTGGAGTAATCACACATATAGATCAAATGGATGAGATGTGGTACAATGCACGATAGCGCGTTTGTCGCAGTTTGTTGTGGATGCGGGCATGCAATTTCAAAGTATGAGATAGGTGGAGAGATCAGAGGGACGTACTCAGATTATCTTGAACATGTTCCCGGAGAAATAACAATTGTACTGTGTATAGAATGTTGGGAGAAAACCAAACAGATTGTCTCAGGTGGGTTGCAGCAAGGAATCAGAGTTAGAAATACGTTGTCGAGACAAGACGAGGACGATGCACTTCCGGCTTGAAAAAATAGATAAACCTTTATCCACAGAGGATAAATACGTACATTGCAGGACTGATATGTGCGATGGCCGCGATACCTGCACACCACAAATCTTATTTTCTTGTAGGTTGAATACTTAAATATGGATTTGAAGGATTATACTAAACCAGATCCCAACAATTTAAATGATCTATTAATGTACTGTGCATCCTTAAGAAATGTTTATTCATTACCACATAGAACATTGAACGAATTTAATTGGTTTGTTCACGCATGTATATTTAAAAAAGAGGAGGATTGGGAGGGGATTTTAGAATTGTATCCACAAGAGAATTTAAAGGAGAAATATATTAAAAAGTTTAGGGAAATATATTCCCCATGTAAACCTGATTTACTTATTAAATATGCAGGGCTTTTTGTAGAATATTGTGAAGACATATATGTGAAATATAATGACGACGACGGATTGTAGAGAGGAGAGGCAGACAAAATCAAGACGTAAGAAGCTAGCAAAAATCTGGCAGACAAAAGAGTGGAAAGAAAAGAAAGCCATTTTTATTAAAGGTAAAGTCTGTTCTTGGTGCGGGACCGATAAGAAACTATTACCTCATCATCCGTATATAAACAGTCTTTCCGAAGGGATTTATTTAGATTTTTATTTATCTGGGTGTGTTGTTCTGTGTACCCGTTGCCATTTTGCATTACATCACGGAAAGAAGTTGTGTCCTACGTGTAAAGAACATTATTGTTCGTTTGATACAGAGATGTGTTATCCGTGCTATGTGAAGCTCCATCCCGAGATTGAAGAGGCGCGGGTTAAGAAAAAAGAAGAGATGAGAGCACTCCAAAAAAAGTTACGGAAACAAGCACGGGAAAAAGCTAAATTAAAATATAAGAAATAGATTATTCGCTTTCTCCCACCCAATCAAACCTTCCAGATTCAATTTCATCCAAGAGCCAGCCTACTAGATCCTCATCTTTCCCATACAACCATTCAAGTAATTTCTCTTTCTCTATGTATGCTGACATAATTCCTCAGTTAATTCCTCCCATTGTTCTGTAACACGTTTCCAAGTTAGTCTATCGGGTACTTTATATTGTTTCTTGTCTTTTGTGTTGATCACGTACAACCAGTCGGTTAACGCTTGGGTGTCTCCGACATCGATCCAGTAGACTCCTTCGTAATCAAAGAGTTGTTCATAGATCCCCGGCACTCTCGCCGCCACAATTGGAAGTCCGTAATGCATCGCGATTGCGGCCACGCCCGAAGCCGATCCTCTCGTATACGGCATGCATAATACATCTGCCTGACTGAAATAGAATTCAACATCTTTATCACTCACATATTTGTTTTGATACATGATATTACTTCTCTCGGGGATCGGAATACGGTCCCAATTCTCTCCAACTATTATTAATCGTTTGTTTGGAACATTTAGTGCCTCAAATGAGGTTAATAAAACCTCGATTCCTTTGTACTCTCGGATTAATCCAAAGAATAATATATTAAACGTTTTATCCCAAATTCTATCACCTTTCTCAAATTGATCGTATACTGCATGAGGAATAATTTGTGGATCAGGTTTGAGTCGTAAATATTTTAGTGACTCATAATCAGCGGTATTATGCACCACAACAGTACTAGCTTTATTGAATAGAATGTGTCTAGCGAGCCTGCCATACGCGTTTAAAAGGAAACTCTTTTGTTCGAGTGGGTCCAATACCTCATGTGCCTCTATAACGAATCTACGGCCACTTAGTAAACAGATGAATAGAAGCATATGTGCAACTGAGGAAGACCACCATTCAACTATAAATAAATCACATTTTCTAATTTCTTTAATACCATAAATCCAGGTTATCGGATTGTAATAGTCAAGGTACGTCGGTGTGTCGGGATAACTGATCTTGGTCTTTGCCTTGCCCACTCTTCCCCTTCCGGGAAAGAGTACCGAAGGAAGCATATGTCGGTACAAGACAGGTCTGGCTTTGAGTTCAGTTGCAACTCTCCATGTGTAATTCGAGATTCCTGATACATATTTCTCACTTGGTCCTATAATTGTTATCTTCGCCATACTTTCAAGAAGAATTCATCATAGATCGGATCTCGTTTCGGCATGTTTTTTAAGGCATCTACATATGCACTTACTTGTAATGGTTTTGCGAATCCCCATATAAACATTTTTATGATCTGATACAATCCTACAAAGAACGGGAGATGTTCGTGGCAGAACCATGTATGATTCCTGATTTTCCAATACGCCACCCGATCCATATCACGTTCCTGTTCCGAATCATGGTGAGCAAACACCAGTGATGGGTTATACGAGATGTAATACCCCTTCTTCCAGAATTTCGCCGATATATCACACTCTTGATAGTACGCAAAGTAATCTTCATTGTATCCTCCTACTTCTTCCCAAAGTTTTTTATTTACTAAATTTGCACATCCATAGAACCAAGGTAAAGGTTGATACTTATCTGGACGATCTGGATCATTTGAATACATTTTGAAGTATTTATCGCCAAGTATCCTAAAGCTCTGTACAGCATCGGTCAAATCCATATCAAGACATGCAGACCATTTCAAGAGCTCAGTATCGTTATCCAAGAGCAGAATGTACGGTGTATCAGACAGTTCAATTCCCCAATTCTGTGCCGCGCATGGCCCCATATTTCTAAGAGCCCTATATACATGCACATTCTCGTACTTTTTCTCTAAGCTCTGGATATCCTCAGTAGAATTATTATCTATAACAATTACTTCTTTTACGTAGGGATAAATACTCTTGATACACCGTTCGAGCTCATACAACCGGTTTAATGTTGGGATAACTGCTGTGATCTGATCTTTAGTTATCATTTAACATTCCTTCCTTATCTGTTGTAAAAACAATTTATTTAATTTTCTTTCCTTTTGATCTCGATTATCTCTCTCCCTTTTGATTTCTTCTTCTCGTAGCTTATAATATCCTTTGAGTATAGGTATCGCAATCTTGTAACATTCTATTGGGATATTTATTTGATAATAAGTAAAATCTGAAAAACTCGGTCTTTTAGACGAGTAAAAACATCTTGAGTATTTAGTAGTTGCTTGGTTTAGAAGAGATATATCATCTAGACTATATTCCCTCAAATATAAATAGAAGTACAATTGCTTTTTGAATATGCCGCGTTCGTATATTCCCCCATATTTAAACTCTGGATATCCCGGGTAATAAACATATTTAAGTTTGTTTCGAAAATCCTTACCTGTTTGGAATCCCTCTTTTATCAATAATTCCTTCATCTCCTCATTTCTGTCTCGTAACATCCTTCAACACATCCTCAAATTTATCTATGGTTCTTTGGATTGTCCATTCTTTTGAAAGTTCTTTCGCTATTCCAGATATTTCTCTAATATCCTCAGGATTCTTTTGCAGATGATCCAACACCATACTAAACCCGCGAGAATTACGATCAGCAAGAAGAACCCCAATATAATTATTAGAGTACTCGCGTACAGCCCCAACGTCAGTAGAAATGCAGCAACATCCATGCGCCATCGCCTCCAGTACCGGGAGATTGAATCCTTCGACAAGACTTGCACTTATAAAGATATCTGCTCTCCATAATACACTATCTAGTACTTCGTTGGATAAGTTCTTATATGTTTGGATTGGATATTCTTCCGCTAATTTAAGGATAATATCGTCACCTTTCCAGGGGATTCCTCTTAGAATACCTACAATAATAGGGTTTTCCCGATAAAATGGATTTCTCCATTCGCTTTCAGGAATATCAGGAACGGGTTCAATCCCCATCGGGACTTTATATGGGGTACACACGTATTTAGCTAACCAATCAGAAGTAATAATTTTATGGAACGGAAACGTGTACGTGTTAAGAGCTAAGTGATCGTTCTCTGACATTTCATTTGTATTGTAGTAATCCCACGTTTCAATATGCTGAATAAAATAAACCGGAACAAAATCTTTCCTCTTTTCGTACAATTGATCTAAAGTATACGCAGTCTCCCAACTCGTTGCAATGATAATATCCACATTCTTAGGAATTTGTATATTACTAATATACATTACGACGGGTACTTTTGGTTCGATGTACTTTAACTTCCATCCAAAGTTAACATGCCAAGATCGTTCCGGGAATCTGGGGGCATAAATCGAAACGTCGTGTCCCTTCTCTTTTAGTCCGTTTGCAATCTGGATAACTGCCTTTACTCCACCAGAAAAGTTTAATGAGGGGAGAAGGAATACGATTTTCATTTGCGTCTTAATTTCCTTAGTAGTAATTTGGGGTGAGAGATGAAATACTTTACGTAGGGCCATCCATCACTTTCCCAACTCCAGTAGCATCCCCAACTGTTAAGACATCCTTGACAGTTCGATACAGTCTGGAGAGCTTTCTGTCTGAGCCATCCATCCCAAACTTTCTCAGGACTATCAGTTTTAAAGTTTCCGATTTTCCAATTCCATTGTGTTAGACAGGGTACAACATCTCCATTGGCTTTTATAACCAAGAAATCTCTAAGAGCATAGCAGTTAAACTTTATCGGTTTCCCATTTAACCAATCAATCCATTTTTCTTTCAGCATCCCGAATCGTTGATCGTCTAACTTCTTAACGATACTTAACTCTAATTCAACATCGGCTTGCGTCTCATCATCCCAGAGGTTTGAGTAATAACTTGAATTATTGTACCATTGGATTAGATAATATAAATCCCATTCTTCTGCAAACTCAACTATTTTAGTTATCTCGGTTGCATTCTCTTGTGTTAAGACAGTTCCAAACCCAATTTGGAGTTCTGGGTACGATCTCCTTAGATCGACTAATCCATAAATTAACGATTTGACTTTCTTCCAACTCCCCCTACCTCTTATTTTATCGTGTGTTCTCCCAATCCCGTCAATTGAGGTACTTACTATTAGTGGAATTCCAAGTTCTAAGAGGTACTGAGTCACATAAATAAAATACTCCGGATTATTGCCGTTGGTTGCAATATTAATTTTGGCTTCAGGTAATGCACGATGGATTGCACGCACACAATCAAGAAGATCAGCTCGTAATGTAGGTTCTCCCCCGCTTATAAGAACAGTATCAACATTTTTAAACAAGGGATCGCTGAATATCTTGTAAATTTCATCAGGTGCTAGCTCATCTTTTTCTTTTTTGGGTTGTTTCCAGATGTTACAATTTTTACATCGTGAGTTGCATCGTTCAGTAATCCCGTACCAAATTTTCGTTGGGGTTCTTGGTTTAATGAAGCAATGCGATAGGATCCGAAACAGTTTTGTTATCTCGCGCATCCGTCACCTCTGAGAATAGATCATTGTGGAATCCTAATTTTGTAATAAAATATAGATCAAGCAATTGTACATAATTTTCATCTTGCTCAGGATCAAGCCATACTGTTAAACCTAATAATTTAATTTTTGCATTAACATCATAATGTATGTATTTAAGATCCTCATTTATGTAAGGAATAATCTTTTTAAAAGTGTTTGGGTGCATACGTATGTGTGTGGGGTTGACTCCTCGAATACGCTTTACTGCAACCAAATCAAAAATCTTTTTAATCATTCCATCTCACCCTTCACAATTCATACCTCCGTTCGATTTTATCTCCTCTTAACTTTCGGTACAACTTAGGGAACATAATACTAAAACTATCACCAAGTGCATATTTAAGGTTTTCCGGATGATACCAAATTACTTCTAATAAATTTCTCGGAGCATTAAAGAATTGGTGGAAAAATCCGATTGGTGTAAAGATCCTCAGGAAACTTACTCGTTTTAAGATGTACCTGCGCATCTCCATTATAGTGTGTACGTCATGTTCAACTGTATAATTGGGGCAATCCCCGTCTGTTAACCAATAACTATCATCTATTTTCCCTGCTTGTTTCATTAATTCGTACAATTCGGTTCCAGGGTATACAAAAGTTGGGTTGACATCGTACACGTAATCGTACTTTATTTTCTGGAGTTTATTCACAAACTTTACGGTGTTCTTAACAGTTTCCCATGTCTCTCCAGGCAATCCGGCCACCAAAAAGGTTGTGATTACCATTTTTGGGTATTTTTTTGCTAACTTGAAATAATTTTCTACCTGTTCTAACGTTATTTTCTTATGCGCACGGTCAATCATGTCCTGATTCCCGGTTTCAAGTCCAATCGAAACCATGTGCATTTTAGCTTTATCCATCCAATACAAAAGTTCATCTGAGACAGGATGAACCCTTCCAGAGACAGCAAAGTTTATATTTATATTGTGTTCGACGATGAGTTTACAGAGCTCAATTACTCTTTGGTTGTCCATCATGAATGCATCGTCTTGAATTCCGATATTAATAACCTGAGGTAAGTTTGTCTTGATCCATAGGATCTCTTCAAAGACGTTTAACACAGATCGTTTCCTATACTTTGCCTGACTTACTGAGGGAAGGGAACAGAAACTACACGCGGGACGCATCGGGCATCCTCTTGACGTTAACATAATCGCGTTCTTTCGTCCCGATTCCACATCAAAGAAGTATTTATGATCGGGGAATGGAAGGGAATCGAGATCCTGAATTAACGGACGTTCAACAATTCGTCCTGTTTCTCTACCTTCCACAATGTCTAAAAGTGCAATTTCGCCTTCCCCAACAACTATTTGAATAAACGGGTATTTTTTACTAAGCTGATTTGGTAAAGCAGACGCATGATGCCCACCAACAACAATCTTTATCTTTTTTCCTGCGTGATCCCACATCCATTTGTTGATTTGTTCAATACAAACATATCCCATTACACGATTCACTGAAAACATTGTGATAGAAATAAAATCTGGCCTGAAGGAAATCATTTTATCATAGAGTGTACCAAGATACTCTTGATCAGAGCACATATTAAAAGGAACAGTGTCTACTTCATGCCCATGTGCTTTTAGATAACTCATCAGATACGCTCTGCCAAGACCATATCCATTATCTTTTTCATGCCCTTTTCTTAGGGAATGTTCTGCCGGGGGAATAAGAAATAAAACTTTCATGCATCTCTCTCCCAAATCACTCTATATGTGCCAAAACATTTTGGGCATTGAAATTTAATATGTAATTCTTCTAACTCTTCTTTCCTATGAGGACGTTCATCATAGAATTCGCTTTCTACCTCAACACACATTTCAGTTCCGCAATCTTTACATTTCATTTTCTCAGCTCCTTCCAAAGATATTTAAGATATACAATTTGATCCTTTTTATTAGGTGCAAATATTACTCTTGGTAATGAACTTACAATGAAGTATGCGTATTTCAATAATCTATATTTCTTTGCTTGTTTTAGAGCCACATATGCAATAATATCAGTATATTGCTGCGCTTCAATCTTTGCAAACCTTTCTAATTTATCAAAGGAATGCTCGGAGTTATGGGTAATATAAAATAACTTAGGTAGTTTAACTGATTCATACCCCTCTTTTGGTTCAATCCCTCTATGGATCAATCCTGTAATATCTACCGCACCTTTATGGAACAACCTTAAAACAGTGGTTATACTCCCATTTGGTTCAAATCTATTAATATATCCCGCATAGGGTCGATGATATTCGCTTGTGAATTTAACTTGTTCAAGTAACTCTTTGTTGGGGATTTCATCATCATCTAAAAGAAGGATCCAATCATGTTTACAAAGTCTAATCCCTTTTTCATAATATGCCTCGACAAATCCTTTAGGTGGACTATAGGAACAATATATTTTAGGATTTTCATATGAGAATTCTTTAAATCGTCGTGATAGATAAGCCGATGAATGAAAAACAACAATCTCATCCACGTAGGGATCTAAAAGAGTACACAGATTTTTTACTCTATCATATGCATCTTTTGTAATGATGAGAGCTGAGATCATAATTGACTCCCTGTTATAGAAGAATCTTCTTGTTTTATTTTTTCCATTATCTCGTTTGGATCAAAATATTGTGGAGCCCATGTTACTTCTGATTTATAAAATCTATCAGAGTCCAACATATTTAATACATCTTTTATTGCATTTGTAGCACCTAATCTATACATACGAATTTCATCATCAGTATAACTTGGCGTAAGTTTTTGATTTTTATATTTTATTCTAAGATTATCTATTGCCGCGTATATTGCATGTAATCTGAGTAATTTGTGTGGGTTTAATTGCGTATTCCATTTTCGTGCTATAAAAATAAGTGATATAACTCTGTTTATTGAATCAAGTCTTCCTTTCATTTGGTAATATTCAGCAACGTGACCAAAACTAGAAAGTATCTTCTTTATATTTGATGATATTAATTGTTTTTCTCGTATAAGTAATTCATCCAAAATTAATCCATCTGGATCCTCAAATGTCATACATATTTATTAATTCCAGTATACCATATAGTTTTCCCCAAAGGTTTTTTAGGGGTCATGTCAAAGTACTGTTTGTACTCTTCGATAATACCTTCGTTGGCTCTTGAATTATTTAAATGAAATTCCATCTCGATTCTTCGAATGTCTTTTAGTTCTCTGGGTTCGATGTACCACTCAGCACCCTCAGTATCGCATTTCATGAAGTCTATTTTTGCATGGTGTATATAATAAAGTTCTTTTAGAATCTGACTTATTGTTTTTGTCTTCAAGATATGTTCTTCCCCAAACCATTTTATCGGAATCACATCCCCATTTCCTAACGCTTCGTTGATCGGAATTACTTTACCTTCAAGTTTGTTTAACTTAATGTTTTGGTACAATGCATTAAACGTAATTGGCTCAAATGCGAATACTTTACTTGCAATCTTCGCGGCACGAAAGCTAAATGCACCAATATTCGCTCCAAGATCAAGTACCGTATCAGTTTTCCGCATCTCTCCAGTACTATACTGTTCCTGGGACTGTTCATACGTAATCAGATCGGGATGATGAACGTACAATTCTCCTGTCCGAGAATAGACCGCAGGAAAACTACTTTTATTAATAAGGGAGTACTTATAGTCTTTCAGGTTCCGATTGAAATAGGTCATTAAGTCGTACATGATCTAGAGAATATATGGATCGAATCCAATCCGTGCTTCAATGTACGGACAAATTGTCTCAGGGTACTTCTTACCAGTCGGACAAACGTTCTGACCTACACATTGTTTGTCTTTCCCTTCCCACGGAGAACTGATCTTACAAAAATATTCGATTGTCATAGGAGAGATCATTTCTCAAGTTTCTTAAGGATTCTCCAAAGAAGGATCATAATCCCTTTCTCATAGCTCTCCATTCCAACAACTTTATTAAGTTCAGGATCGGCCCGGATCTCCATCCAGTCTTTCTTAGGGTACTCTTCTGTTTTTGACATTCCTAATTCCTCTTTTACTTCATTTATCACAGACATTCCAAAATTTTCTGCTTCCTCAATTATCACGTTTGGATCAATTACCTTTTCTCTTTCTCTCTTTACCATAATGATCTTCCTTTTCTATAGGTTCAATAATTCGTGTTTCCCCCTCAACAGGTACAAGTTCAGCTGACATTACCGTTGCGTACTCGTACCCGCAGATCGGACAATACTGTTGATCCGATTGGCCTTCCGGGTACACATAATTAAATGTTTCTACCATCCCACATCTAGGACAGTTTAATACTACGCGCGTAGGCATAATTATCCGTCTTTCTCTGTCAATTCCCTGACAATCTTTTTTAACTGATCACATTCGTCTTTCGTTAATCCGTAAAGGTTAATTGTTAAATCATAACCAAAGTACGGCTCTGATGTTGGTCCATTTAGATGACGATAGTAACATTCAATTTGCTCTTCTTTAAAACTGTACTCCCGCATGCATAAGTATAAGAAGAAATATTATAAATGGTTATGGGTTTTCTTTCTCTCTCAGATATTTCTCACAATAATCATATGGGATAATTATTCCGCTATTTATGAGGTTTTCATGGAATGTATCTACCAACCATTCCGATAATGGAGATTCAGAATAATTACCTACTAGATACATTTGATCCATTGCGGCTTTCTGAATCGTGTTGATAGTTCCACTTGTAACTAATTCTCCCTGAACTATGTCACGTAGAGATTTTGAGACATTCCGGTTGGTTCTCCTTAGGAATTCGTATTGTTCTTTTGTCAGTCGGACACTTGTAGTGATAAACTTCTGTGCCATACTCAGATATTTGTATTCCCAAAATATATACTTATTGTTATGAGAACTATTTTGTAACAACGATTAGTTAACACTTAACATTCCCATGCGAAGACCCCATTGTATTTTGAAAATGTATGAAAAAAGATGAAAAAAAGAAAAATATGAAAATGTCATGTTGTATAGATTTAAATTTAATACTATAAATAACTAACTATATAAATGTAAAATAAACTATACACACAAAAACCAAAAATAAGAAAACACCCTACCCTTCTCGTAAGGACGTAACAACTAACAACTAATATTAACCAATATTGTTAAATCTTCTTTACAGTATCCTGTTTGTACCCAACCCACATAAACTCTCCACCTTGAATTAATTTCTCAAGAACTGGCTCTGTTCTTTCTATACTAAATCCCCGTTCAACCATCTTCTCAAATAAAACTTTCTTATTCGCATAGAGTGTCTGTCCATCTTTAATTTGATTGTACACTTCAACTATATTCTTGGCAGCATCTCTATTCACACCGCTCATTTTCCCTGTCATTCTATCAATATCCATTTGACCTGTAATAGGATCATATGCTAAGTACTTTAAACATCGATCCAAAACTTCAATTGCTCTCTCCGCATCCTGGATATCTATTATCTCGCTAAGACGTATCCTCGCGCTTGCCTCACTCAGTCGAATAAGAGCTTCCAACTGTCGAGCGGTAATAGGGACACTCTTAACTCTTTTGGAACTTAGATTTCTTACATTCACATAATAACTCTTTAAAAGGGACTGAGCATTGAGTGTCATTTTAGGGAAGATATTCAGTTTTGCATAACTAACATATTTCCTGATAAATTCATTATCCACAATTTGTACTTGATTATCGTACTTAGTCAACAAGAATTGAGCTAACTCCTCATCAGTTTCTTTGGAAGGTTTGTCACTCATGGTAAAAATTAAATCAAAGCGACTTAGTAATGTAGGGGGCATATCAATTTGAGATGCCAACTCGACAAAATCGTCAAATCGTCCAAGCTTCGGATTCGCGGCAGCAAGGATCGAGCAACGTGCCTGGAGTGTACAGGAAATCCCCGCTTTTGCTATGGAGATAATCTGATCCTCCATACCCTCGTGCAGGCTAGCCCGATCCTCATTCCGCATCTTATCTATCTCATCAATGATCAACATGCCTTTATCAGCCAGAACTATAGCCCCTGCCTCCAATGCCCATTGGCCGTCGGTGTTCTGAATCGCGGTAGCTGTCAATCCTGCCTTTGTGCTACCGCCCCCGCTGACACGGATCCCGCGTGGACAGAGTTCGAGGACTGATCCTAGCATCTTAGATTTAGCAACACCAGGATCTCCAACTATAAGAATGTGTATATCTCCTCTATTGAACGTTCCATCTTTGTTCACATGCCGCACTCCACCAAATAATTGTAATAGAATCGCTTCTTTAAGAACATCATGCCCATAAATTGAGGGGGCAATTGACGTTTTTAGATTGTTAAAAACTTGTGGGTCTTTACTAAACGCTTTAATTTCTTCTAAATCAGTATCATTTATTAGAATCTCTTCGTAATCCCTTTGAATTAACTCAATATTATTGCCATCAAAAATATTTCTTAGTTGAAGGGAATTCTTACGGACAGGGATCGTTTTCAAGACACCAAATACATTCACACGATTTCCAGGATTGACTAAATTACAAAGATCATTCGTAAGTCTAACCTCAACTTCCGCAGGGATTTCCCCCCCGCGCATACCTTCCGGACTTTCCTGAATTGTTAAGAGCTGATAATCCATTGTCTTCGATTTCTCAGGGATCAATTCCCAACTACCTTTCTTACAAATCTTACAGGGTTCAGGGAAACTTAGTCTGAATGTGTCTTGTTTTGTTCTGACTCTTGCCCCGCATTTACATTCAAATACTGCTGTTATGATCCAGGGTTGAACCTTAGTAATAGATCGAACAATGCCTTTAATTGCACAGAATTTACCTATCCGATCGGACCTAAGCTCTCTTAATTCAGTAAACCGAGGGAAGTTCTTAAACCGGATATGTGGATGTGTGGTACAGAGCCTAGTATCCTCTAAGATTTTGGAAATTGTATCAATTGATTCAGAAACTTTATCGTATACTTGTTCAAATAAAATATTAGGGACATCGTTTAAATCCAAGTATAGGGAAGAATCTCCTGAATTGACGAGAGCTAACGCTTGTTTTTGTGTTGAAAGAACCTTACGCCAAAGGGCATAGTAATCTATTACTTCTACTTCCTCGTTTTCGATAGAATCATCCCCATTGATCGGCCATTGCCTGAGCAATACCTAAATATGTGCGGCCTCTTTCTTTCCAACATGTCCTTTTGCTATAAACGCATCACGAACAATACCGCTAAATTCACATGCAACAAGAACTTTCATAGACCACCAAAAATAGGGATCTATTCTTCTTTCGCCTCAGGGATCGGGGGGAGTCCTCGGTACTTTCTCAGGGAAGATTCATACAGGTTATTGGTACTCACAACAATATTTTTACATGCCTCATCGCGTGTAGGATTCTTCTCCCCGCACATAAACGCTTTCTCAATCTCCACAGCAATTTTCATACAGGATTGCCACAGAATTGATTTAGAGGTATCCCAATCATCAATAATCTTCTGTTCAGCTTTAGTAGGGAATGTATCCTTAGGTTTTGCAAAACTCTTTTCAAGAATTTCAAGGAATGTTGCTTCTCCATGAGGTTCTCCTTTCTCATTCAAGGGAAGGGAAATACGAACATGATCACCGACAATACACTGATCGAATCGGGCCTTAAATGCGGCATCTCCCAACGTGTACCATGTAAGTTTATCTCCTCCAGGCTCAGAAGTCAATCCAATACTCTTGTGCTGAACACTCTTGGCTTTGATAAACCCTTCAAGTTTAACACTTTTTGGCATAATTGATCTACCTAATAAGATATAGGAAGAGAAAGAATAAAAAAGTATTGGTTTAAGGATCAAAGTCTCCACGGAATAAAGCAGTGACTAAATACAAATCTTCAAATGATCGGTCCCACTCTCCTCGATCTTGATGCATTTCAGCACGATCAAACAACCAACCCATTATCTTCTCGGGATCTACAATCATCTTTGGCATTTAAACTTCACTCCGGATCCGGGAAACCATCTTTTAAATCTTTCTTGATCCAATGGGTTGCCAAGATACAAGCCCCAATAACTGTTAGTATTACTCCAGGCCATCCCGAATAATAATACACAACAGCAAAGCTAAACCAAAGAACTAAAATAAATGCAGGAACCTTATAGATCCCTCCAATAAGATCAGTAGGATCAAACATGATTTTCATCCTTTACAGTTTCTTGTCTAAATTCGTCGATACATTTAGGATCATGCATCCAAAAAAAGGATCCATCTCTGTCTTTTATCTCTACCGGAGCTGCGGATGGCCCAACTAAGTATTTTCCACACCATGCACATTTTCCCATTTCAAACACTCTCCAACTCTTTTTTCACAGCTTCAACTAATGAAAGGAGTGCAACTAATCCCTGTTCAATTTCTCTGTACTGCTTAAGGATTTCGTCTTTTGGAACATAGCCGTTATTATTGGCCCATTCATCTGCATTCCCATTACAGATCCAATTGTCAATAATTGTTTCCTCTCCGCTCATTTTCTCACTCCTATAATTGTTACACAAAGATCAGTGTCTTGCATATCCAACACTATACTGTTAAAATTCACATCCTCTTTACGCAAAGAAGAGATTATACATAATAATCCCTCTATTTCATCCGCTGCAAGTTCAAATGACATTTTTTATCCCTCATGGCATTTTTCACACATCCCGGGTGATCCCTTACAGATATCACCGCATACTTTCAAAGTGTCGGGTATTCTCTCCTTAACAATACTAATAAACACTTCTTTTCCGATGATCTTACCAACATCGTCAATTAAAGAATAAATCTCATCATCGAACGATGTGCCTTTAAATTCGTGACATCCAATATATTTATTGATCTTTGGATCAGGTATTGTATCCTCTCCCCAAAATTGGCAATAATCACCATCATAATTCCGGTAATGGATACATCTATAACACGCATGTTCTAATTTCGGTATCATTTAAATTACCTCAGATGAGACACATTTGATCTTAATCTTTTTCCCTATTGTGTGTGGGAATGTTGCTCTAAATGGGATACCTCTTAATCTCTCTCCATCTTCGCACCATATATAGAATAACGCTGTGATCTTGTCCTTACATAGATGTACCCATTCCCATTTTGAATTTATTAAAACTATTGATCTACATATAAGATCATTCCCTTTATAGATATCAATAACATTTGTTTTTCCATTATAGTATATATGGATACAATTACCGTCATTTAAAAAGAATCTGGCTTCATGGTATCCAAAATAATCCATAAAGAAATGTGTAACTTTGCTAGTATTATTTTCAATAGATTTAATTAATTCGGGTGGGTAATACCCATGATCCGACATAAACGCATGCATCCCTTCAATCATAATTGATCATCTTCTCCTATATAATTAATGGATCCTTCTTCAGCATAAAGCTCACCCTGTTCCTTTTCAGATAAGAGAGCTAATCTATCCTGGTAATCAAGCTCCATCTTATAGCAGAGATGTTGATCCGGACAATTAGATACTCTCTCT
>Ga0265297_10001715_pt1 | contig 49030 bp, 74 predicted proteins | sample Munlanlwell13791_FD_192502 | JGI IMG/M metagenome (GOLD analysis project Ga0265297, IMG submission 192502) | Leachate microbial communities from a municipal landfill in Southern Ontario, Canada - Leachate well 137-91 | ecosystem: Engineered > Solid waste > Landfill > Unclassified | place...
CGCGCCCAATCTAGCAACCAAGGTGGCCGGGATACTTGGGGAATCTGCGCGGCTGCATAAGCCGTCTCGTGAAAGTACTTCGCTGTACTCCAATGGATACCGGCACCTTCCGGCTCATCGTGGCCGGCCAGCCTCAATACATCCGAGGCGAGTGCTATGGCCTGCGGATAATCCACTTATGCCGTACCCACCAAGAAGAATCGTGCAAGGCACGCTGCCGTATCAGCGGCCACAGTGATATTCGCCGTAGCCGACACATTAGATAGTGCAACGAATCCGCCGGCCTCCACAATCAATGTCTGTGTAGTGGCAGCCGCATCCTCGTAAATCAGAGTGAGGAAATTCGTCGCATCCTCGTTGTACACAACCAAGTGCTCGATACTGGTCAGGTCGGCGTTGGCATACAGCGTGACACCAGCCAGTGGAATCAGCATATGTATTTCTTCGGCCCTATCCGAAGACGAAGTGAATTCCAGCACTTCACTGTCATACGTGGGCGCACTGTAATCCGAATTGTCACTCAGCACCGAACGTACCGAAAGTTTCGCATAGGTAGTCATAGTTGTTTAGTCCCCAATCGCAGGATATCTTCAAGTGTTTCCTTGTCCTCGCTCAATTTGGCCGCCGTACTATCGTCGGGATTGAGCAGCTTACCCACGTAAAGCCCGCAGCAACGCATTTCGAGATCGATTACTTTTGCCTGTCCAGTTTCGGCAATCACGCTGCCCAACCGTACACCTTCCAGCCAGGCCAATACTGCGCGCTGACGCTGCTCCATAGTGTCAGACGGAAGGAGCCGTACATCCATGGTCTTCCAGCCCAGGCTTTGCACCAAGGTAATCTCATCCTTATCGAGCGACCCATCGTGCGGAAGGGTCCGCACAGTACCGGCCGGCACAATGGGGAACGTACTGACGTCAATCATAGTAACTCCCAAAAAGCCAATCCACGCAGCGAACCAGGCCGCCCATTACTACAATCACCAAGCAGATATAAAGTATGTCGCGCATCGCCCTATTATACTACACCGGCCATCAATACACAATATGAATGGATGATTGGATGTGCTCCGCGCTCGACTCGCCTGGCGGCTCGCTCGCTTGGATTGATTGGTTGGGAGCTTCGGAAGCTTACGACCGGGTAGGTCGATTGGCTGTGCGCGGGGGCGGCTAGTGAGGATAGTGCTGGGCCGTTAGGCCCGAGCTATCCTGCTGTGCCGTACTGTATGAAGGGAGCCGCCCAGAGCCGAAGCGGAGCCCCCAGGCGAAGCGTAGGCGGCGGGGCGGCGGAACAGTGTTTTTGGGGTGTAACTAATTGGTTGTGTTAAAAGGATATAACAACTGTTGCCCTTGTGGGCAACGTGTCTGTCGTCCAAACTACGTTCGAGACTACATTTGAACAACAGACACAGTATACTCCTTCGGCTTATATAAAGTCAAATATATTTTCCGTCCATTACTGTTTGGCGTAAACACTGCACTATTTATTTGTAGTGTTTTCCACTATGCCGTATTTGTACGAGTGTACGTGTATGTAGTATAGTGTGGTACAGTCAGGTGAATTTATAGTTTCGCGTACTTAGCTATTCATATAAACTTTTTTTTCGGGACGGCTCCCGAACTTTTGTTTGTATCTATAAAACTTTATGTTGACACCTGGTGTTTTCGTGGTATAATCGCATCAGGAGGTGTCTTATGAAACAGTGTTCAGTTTGCAGGCAGGTGTTGGGGGATGACCAATTTTATCAGAACAAGAAGTGGCGTACTTCTAAGTGCAAAAAATGTTACTCTCTGTCCGTGACTAGAGCCAAGCGCCGGGGTACGGCCGACGCCTTGGCGTGCGTGAAGTTGGCGGCTAGTGAAAATGCTTGTCAGGCTTGTGCACAGCCAGGTAAGGTGGGGGACGAGCTGCTCGTGGTGCGTAGGCCGGATGGAGCCGATGTAGGTGCACCTATTGGAGTTTTGTGCCGTACGTGCCAGCGCGCACTTGCAGCCGTGCACTTTGATGCTGTACGTGTGTCTGCCCTGTCTGCATGGCTTAGGCTTGTGCGCATATGAAGTGGGCCGAAATGGTACTCGGCTTTCGTGGGTATGCCAGCATGGCTGAAGCACGGCGCGCGAACAAATACCTTGTATATAAGTGTGAAAGATGTGGTAAATTATTGAAGGCAAATGAGTTTTTGGTTTGTCAGCACTATACGGACGCACCGCGACGCGGAGAAATTTTGTTGGTGCCTTGGTGCGTATCGTGTAGAAAGGCCTGGCACGAATTGTATATGGCGCGTAAAAAGGCCGAGCGTGAGGCGCGCGATGCCGCGCCAGCGTTTGACAGTGCACTATACTGGGAACGCAGACGCTTGGAAGAACTGTACGAGTGGTCGTAGAGCGCGGCGTTAGCCGCGCGCGCATCCCCATACCCGCACCCACATTCTTACCCACATTTACCCACATGGTTTGGCGGCAAATCATCGGCCAACTAGGTTTTGGATTCGTTTCTCCCATTTTGCCACCTAAGTGCCCGTAACTACTGGTTGATCGGCCTGCCTACTACTTTTCGTTTCCCGCCCTGTTTTGCGCTAGAACATTAGCAAATCCAGATACTTGCGCGGGTGTGCCCGGAAGTGGTGTTCTGGAATGCCAATCAGGCTAACTGGCTGAAAACCAAAAAGTTTTCAAGTCGCGTGTAAGTCGACCGGAACCCCCCCTCACTACTATGCCGCACCGCGTCAGGACAGGTACCCTACCTCGGCCCTCAAGTGGGGGGTCCTGTCTACACAATCCTTCAGGGTGTGGTCCAGGGTCCACAGGGTGTGGTGTCCAGCCCCCATTGGACGCATGTGCGCGGATTTATTGGGTTCCAGGGTCGGCGCGCGGGGTGTCCAGTACCCGGGGCAGTGTATCCATCTGTATACATGGTATGACATTTATGTCATAGTAGCGCAGAGAAAGCACGACATTTATGTCATAGTGAGTGCGCTTGCGGCCTCCTTCCCTCCTCTACGATGTATGGTAATGGTGCGTTCTGTCCATTGTGGGCCACGTAAAGTTTGCATAGCGGCAAGGGTGGCCGGCCAGAAAGCACAATCAAGTTAGCCGAGTACGCAGGTTCGCGCAAAGTTTGCGGCGTTGTGACACGAATGTCGCGCTTTTGGTCGGTTGCCCAAAAGTTACATGCCGGATATACAGGCACAAAAGTTTGGCATGCGGTCTGCATATGCGCCTAGTATGACTTTGCACACCAAATTTTCGCGCGGCCAGAATACTGCCCGCAGCTATAGGTGTGCCTAGTCTAGGGTACGGCCAGTAAGGCGAGCCCAATTGCAGCACGGCTAGGCCGTGATTGCCCCTTGTCATGTTCCCACTTGGTTTGTGGGCTGGCAGTTAGGGAAGCACTCGGATACACACATCGGACAACACGGTGTGTCATATCCTCCGGGGCGACGTGGATTAGGTTCTACGTACGCAAGACAAAGAAGTGATATTATGTACGCTGTAGCATGCCGGCAACGGTGTGCTATAGCTTAGATACTATCACTCACAAACAAGGAGTGTCGTAATGTATCACCTTGAATACAACGGTATGAATGACGACGGCGTGCGCACATGGACTGTAATCGAATGGGGTACCGGCCGCATCGTTGAACGCTGGGCGGACAAATTCGACGTGGAAAACATGGCGTTTCGCGGGCAGTTTGTTTGCAGCGGTTAACATGTAGTGTGAACGCTGGAGTAGACCTTATGTGTACTCCAGCCTTGACATTACACACACAAACGGAGATACGACCATGAAGTTTGACATTGGATGCTATGGCGATGGTACACACGGACACGCTTACACGCGGCTTGTCTGTGCCGCAGAGATTTGCCAAGTACTAGGCTATGGTCCAAAGGTAAAACCCGATGAGGAATGGTACAGAGGCGAGGAAATAGCCGAATTGCTGCACAAGGAAATGTCCGACGATGCCGAGGAGGAGCGTGACGCTTGTGATTGGCTTCAAGCGCACACCAACATTCCCCGTGATTCCTACTGGGATTGGCAGGATGGTGACTTCGGCCTTTGGCTTAGCGAGGATATGTGAACATGAGCCAGGATAACACCGGCAAGTTTTCGCACACCTTGTTCCCGCAACCCTACACACAATCGGGTGCCTTTTGGCGCCGAGCTGTGGAGTATGGCGCAATGACTAAAGCGTCCATTGGCCGGCAATATGACCGCGCATTACTGATTGCAACCATGCAACACTACGCCGATAAGGCGAGACAGGGGGTTTAACATGGTTATTGAGTACACAATCGAGTGTTTGGAGGAGGATACACCAATTCGCGGCAATGCATTGGTGTCGGGTGACGACGACACAGACAAAGCCGCTGAAGATGCACTGATTGACGAATTGACGCGCAATGAGTGGGCCTGGTGTCTGGTCAAGGTTACGGCTACTGCTAAGGTAGGCAAATATACCTTTACGGGTGTTGACTACTTGGGTTGCTGTAGCTACGCCAATGAGGCGGATTTCAAGGCTGGCGGGTGTTGGGATGATATGAAGGAGCAGGCCTTGGATGATTTGAAGGAAACGCTGGAATTGGCCTTTGAACGTGGTCAAATCGCTTGCGGAATTCTGGAAGGATTGTAATATGCCATGCCCAGACAAACATGGCGCTCCGTGCGGCAAGGTGTCGTGCCGCCATTGCAGCCCAGGGTATGACGACGCATTGCAGGAGATTGAGTGTCTACGCGGTACGCTGGGCGTATACCGCGATGTGTTGTTGTATATCAAAAGCTGTAACAGTATGTTTCAACAAATCGTGCAAGAGGCATTGGACGAAGAAGGATTGTAGATTGCTGGTTTATCGTGTTGTGGGTTAATTGCCTGCAACACGATATGCGAACAATCAACAAGGGGTTACACATATGCGTTATCCTTCAATTAAAACACTGGTTTCTCGCCTTGGCGTCACCAAGGAAACGGCCGAACAGCTGCGCGCATTGATGCGCAATGAAGTTGCGGACAATGAGTTACCGGCCGAAACAAAGACTTGGTTGTACTCCTGCCATAATCGGCCGGATGATGATGAATTGGCGATGAGCGCCATTGACGCCGTGCTGGGCAACTACGGGGTTGAAGCATTGCGCGCCAAGAAATGGGTATCGGCGTACTACGGTGATGTGGCATATACGTACTCCAATACGGGCGACACGTACGCCGCGACCATTGTGCATAACAGTACGTCCGGCCAGTACAGTGTCACAAGCTGGGGTGATGTGGTTGAGGCACACCCTTACATGTTTGAGTAAGCGGGGCAATCCCCCGTCATGGGCTAGTTTGTTCTAGCCGGCCGTATGTGGAGCACCCGGTTGACCCTTATGGGAATATACACCGGACCAGGTACGGCTTCTAGAACACATTAACCAAACACCTACAGGAGAACAACAAATGGCACCTCGCAACGTTCGCAACTTTTGGCTGGAGTTGGAAGTTGATGGAAAGAAAACCAAGGTGGCAACCGGCCCGGTTCGCAAGGATGGCGGGTTTGTTTTGACCGTCAAACAACGGAATATCGGGAGTGTAATGTATTCCGGGGAGCTTGTGGGCCAGGCAAACGCAAAGGGTGAGCTTTCGTTGTTCTGGAATCCGCATGGTGGTGACAAGCCAAAGGAAACGTGCCTTGGAAGTTTCATTTTGGCCGAAACTGAACGGTAGTGCGCAATACAGTTTACCTAACGGGGATTTAGGTAAACTCTATTTTGCATTATGCTTAACCAAACAGGAGAACAGCATGGTTGCCAGAAGCGAATTCCTTACCCGCGCGGTTATGCGGCCTTACGTGGATGGGCCGGCCTTTGTGCTCACAATGTGGGACGTGAATAAGCGTGCGCCCCACGGCCAGCACCAATGCGGCTATATGTTGGTGCACAAGGGCTATGGCGTTGTGTTCAAGGGTAGCGATTATGGTTGCGCGCCCATGGATTGTATCGATTCAGAGCGTTGTGTGCGCGGCTTGTTGGGCTTTTTGACGCTCAAACCAGGTGACACGGACCCGGATTACTTCGCCGATTACACGCCGGCTCAACTGGACTTCGCAAATCAATACGGCGAGGTGTTGTCCATGTACTGTGACGAAGAGAATCCCTACCCCTTTGACGAATTTGAGGTGCTGTGATGGTACAGTGCATGGCAGAGATACCGGACGAAATGCACAACTTGGCGCGCAAAATAGTGGACGACTTTGACACCTGGAAGGGCGAGCTGGCTGGCGTGCCCGATATAGAATACTGGGGCCGGCAAGAGGAACGCGCCGTCAAGTTGGCCGAATTGGTGCTACTGTGGGAATGTGTCAAGGATAAAGGCAACGCGCCCCAGGACGGGCAGGACAATCCTCACCAGCCTGCCGGCCCACTAGCCGGTCCTGGTTTACCTAAGCTGTAAATCACCGAACTAAACACGCCACCTCCCAAAATGGCCGCATCGGCCCTGGGAACAAACATTAGGGGAAATAACATGACTGTAAAAGAGTTGCGCGCCTTGTTGGATGGCCTATTCGACGATGAAGCTGTTGTTGTATGTACGGCGGACAAGGACTCGGTTGAGTGCTCAATCGAGTTTGGTACGGTGCACACTTTCAACGGGCAAGACGAGTGTTATGGTTGGCTTTCCCTGCACATTACGGACACGGTTGCCGACCTTGTTGAGGCGGATAGGGAGTGGAACGATGGGCACACTTAAAGAGAATTACGACCTATACGCTGACCAGGCACCCAAACCACGTTTCCCACGTGATGCGCATAAACACGAACCTGAGTGCATTTGCGATGCACAACACCTTTTGCACTATGGGCACCGGACTGATTGTCCGGCAAAGGGTAAAGAGTTGGCCAAGGTGAATGCACGTTATGCACGCAAACAGAAATTGGAGAAAGGGTATTTGCCCTAGTGGAAAAGGAATTGCAAATAGTCATGCTGCAAAAGCGTGCGCGCCGAATATTTGAGCGGTGCGACGCGCGCAATGTGCCAATCCTTCTACCCACTGAGACTGCCGAACTAATGCAAATAGACGCTGAACTCGTACAACTGGGCGGACAGCCCTTCACACCGGAGTTTGAACAACATGAGGAGTAGAACGGTATATAAGTTTTTGGAAAAGGGTATGACTTCGCAGTATGACGGTTCCAAATGGAAATTGGGTAAAGCACGCAGGGCAAAGCCGGGCAAGGCTAGGTTGTGCTCTGAAACCGTATTGCACGCCTATAGCTCGTGGCAGCTGGGTATGTTTATGAATCCGCTACACAGTAACATTACCAATCCGCACGTGTATGCAGGTACGGGTACGGTATATGTTGATGATAGAACTAAGCTGGGCTGTAAAACAGTAACGCTGCGACGATGTGTGCGGACTGTTAGGCCTAGCGTTGAACAGTGCGTTGAGTTTGCAATTCGCTGCGCGTTATTGGTATACAACGAGGTTGGCTGGGTTGCTTGGGCCAGTAGTTGGCTGTCTGGTGTTGATAGAACGGTTAACGCAGCCGACGCCGCCTATGCCGCCGCCGCCACTCGCGCCGACGCCGCCGCCGACGCTGCCTACGCCGACGCTGCCTACGCCGCCGCCCGCGCCGCCCGCGCCGCCGCCTACGCCACCCGCGCCTCCGCCGCAGCCTACGCCGCCGACGCCGCCGCCGACGCCGCCGCCTACGCCGCCGACGCCGCAACTATCAATCAAATAGCCATTGGCATACTTACACCAGGTAAGAAAGGTAAAAGCAAATGATTAGCACCAACGTTAACAAGAAGCGGCGTCTTCCACTTTACACTAAGGAGGCCGTGGCCTACCAGGCCGGCCTACTGCAAGCCTGTGGGCATCCCACATTGGCCTCCACCCTGTTGCACAAAGTACGCAAGTATCAGGACGAGCTGGAAGTTGTGCGTGCAATGGGTTATAACGCCGGGTTGGTGAAGTAAATGAAGGTCACACTGGAAATCAGAGCAGACGGTTGGACTTGGGCGGTCGTTGGAAATGACGGCAGCACTATCGCTACGCAAACCATGAAGCGCGACACAGCGGGGGGTTATCGGGGCACAGCCAAGGCCGCAATATTTGAGATGGCGTTGGAGGAGTATGCGCAGCTCTTCGATGCGATTGAAGACGAGTGTGTTATGGACATTGCGCAAGAGCTTGAGTACTTGGAGGACTAAAATGAGTTCAAAACTTAGCAAAATCAATCGGGATGTGCGGCGCGCAAAGCGTAAGACCGTGCGCGAAGGGTACGCCGAGTACGACCAATATGTTGCCGAGCAGGAGGCGAAAAAGCGAAAGGCGGGGTTGGCAAAATGAAGAGTATACTCGGCTTTTCCAATGTGTTTGCCATTTTGTGCCTTGGCCTGGCATTAGTGGTGCACACATGCGGTTGTGCTGTACATAATGCCGGATTGAAACCAATGTGCCGTGTGCCTGAAATGGTCATCGCAGCAAGTGATGTGGGCCAGGAGGTGGATGACTCTATCACGCAGGCCGTGGACCGCTGGAATGCCATTGCCGGACGTAAATTGCTGATTTACGGCGGGGTAGCCGATTTCTCGTCCGAAGATGCACCATTGACTAGTATGATTGTGGTGCGCGTGGTACCGGACAGTACGGCTAGTACACCTACGCACCTTGCACTGACCGAGCAGTTGAAACGTAATGGGTGCGCGGTCGGTGCGCGTATTAGCCTGGTTATTGTGCGGCTACATTGCAAAAATTGTTTGGACCATGTTGTGCAACATGAACTGGGCCACGCACTTGGGTTGGAACATAAGGCGGCCGGATTGATGCACGGCATTGTGCATTCATGCGCGCGGGATTTGCCGTGTGACAAGGGGCGCGTACCTTCCAGCCCATTGCCCAGCGACGTAGCTAGGCTGGAGGAGCTGTACCGTTGAGGGCCAATCCTACATTGCCCCCAGGCACCAACCCCTTAGCCAAGCGTATTGCCAATATGCTAAAGGCTGCGCGCAAGAAAGTGGGCCTGTCCCGCCGTAAGTTTGCGGAGCGCGCATCGATTCCCCTAACCGTATTGCAGGATGTAGAAGATGCTAGATACGTTGCTGCGCCGTGGATCTTGGCCCGCATCGATAGCGTGCTCGGAGGTGAGATATTTCAAAGACAATCGCCAGTTCGTCCAAAGCCTAGAATCGGGGCCGCACCTGGCTGGCAAGCTTATCGTTTACGGCTTGACCCTGGGCTTACAGAGCGCATACGTCGCGTTTCAAGTGCTATGGGCCTCTCTGTGGAAGCAGCCTGTACACTTGCATTGGAATACTGGCTGGATTCGCCTGGACTACTTGCTACGTTTGAAGAAGTATCCCGACGAATAAACCGCGCAAGGTTGATTGACGCACTGGGTGATAATCCGGTGTATCGGCAATTCTTGGCGCGCGACTTAGATTTGTGCAAGGAATTGGGGGCCGAGATTAATGAACCTCAAGAGGAAAAAGCTAGTGCGAAACCTGTGAATGTCGGTCACGTAGACCGGTTATTGGAGCGCGCAATGGAGGCGTATAAGTATGACATCGAAGAAATCTAAGCCGGATAACACAGACCTTGCCCCCCTATTGGATTACCTGCGCGACGAGGTGTTGCACTGTCACCAGGTGATGTTTCGTGTGTTTGAGTCATTGCGCGCGGCACGGCTATCCAGCGTAGACTGGTGGTCCGCCGTTAACGCGATGGCTAAAGTGGAAATCCTAATCGAGAAGGAGATAGATAAACACCATGGCTAAAATCGACGAAAATGATGCACAGTCGGTATTGCGCGGGGGTAAGTTTCTCCCAACCGCACAATTTATGCGCGAATCGAGTCTTTCCCTGGTTCAGGCGCGTGTTAAGGCCGCCATGATGCAGGCCGCTGAAACTGGACAGTGTTGTGTGCGTATCGCAAATGTGATTATGCCGGATAGCATGAAAAAGGAGCTGGAGGCACTGGGCTACGTTGTGACGCTGGAGAACGGCGCCTACAACGTGAGGTGGTAAATGAAAACTGAACGAGTATACCACTGTGATTGTGACACAGCGCGCGAAACCAAGGTGCCGTGTGGCCGGCATCACCAGGACGAGATTGACGGGCTGCGCGAACGGTGCAAGGAGTTGGAGGCACTACTGCGCGAAGTATCGGGTGCGCTGCCCAATTGGTGTGCCAATGTACAAACGCGGGTTATGGCTGTTTTGAATCGAGGGAAATAGCGGTGAGGTGGCCACACTTGATACATTTCTGCGGCTCCCCCTCAAACAGGATGGAGTAGAACCACTTGGCACCGCATTGCGGGCAGGTAAATAGGTAACCGCGTATGGTGTTGTGAGTAGTTTTACTCATGGGTTGAGTATATCACGAAACACGAAGAAAATCAAGGGGATGACAACATGGAGAATTTGCTCAAGTTTGATGAGGTTGAAGGATGCGTAATCACGGTGGAGGAGTTGACTGACAGTACACTTCAGCAGGCGCGCACAAAGGGCTGGAGCTTGCGCGGTGTGTTTGAATCGGCGCGTCGTCTGGACCGTTATGGGTCCAAGGAGGGTGAAGTCGGCATGTTTGGTGTGTTTAGTATTCCGTTGACCGGCGTTGTTGCCACGATGCAGGTCACGGCCGATAATCTGCTTAAGGAATTGCAGGACACTAGAAGTAAGCAGTACGCGGCAGAGCAGAATCTTAAATTGGCAAACGAGAAGTTGGCCGGCATTATGCTTGCTACCGCGCCAGCTACTGCGCCACAGATTGAAGTTCCGTTTTAGACAAGAGGTGAACAATGGTAAGGCCAAAAGAGGACGAGGACGAGGTATTGATTACTCGTCCTGCTGGCCTGGAGGTATTCCACAAACCTATTGTGCCAGACGGTTGGGGTACGGACTTTATGCCCTGGCCGCCCAGGGGTTTGGATGACTGGTTGACCTGGGCCGCCGCGCGACCCGAACAGACATGGATGATAAACAATCTGTTGCCCAGTGACGCGGCTGTACTGATTTCCGGTCAGGCCAAGCGGGCGTACAAAACCTGGTTTGCATTCGAGATTGCCATAGCCCTGGCGTTGGGTAGGTCGCCGGTTAGTCTGCTCACTCCGGTGTGCCAAGCTGACAGTTTGGTTATCGAGTTAGAGGGGCCGGTCAAGCAAACGGAGGCACGCTGGCGAATGTTGGTTGCCCCATATGGGGAACAAGTTGGGGACCACATTAAGTACATGCATCGGTACAACTTCCGGTTGGATAATGCGATGCACCTACAGGTGGTCTGCGAGTTGCTACAGCGGGAGAAACGGCGGCTTGTCATCATTGATACGCTGGCCAAGGCCCACGGTGGCGATGAGAACAGTGTCAAGGATGTGTCGGAAACTATGCGGCACATAGACCAACTACGTAAGGCCATGCCGGGCGGTACAGTAATTTTCATTCACCATTTGCGCAAGCCGGCCGATACGCGGTTTATTAGTAGGCACGATGGTCCAACGGATGCACCGGATATCGACAGTGACATTCGGGGGTCCAGTGCCCTAGCGGGGTTTTACGACACACACTTGGCAATCCGTATGGCTAACCCACACCAAACGTGGTTGGACCTCACGGTGCGCAGTAGTGACGCCGAGGAAAAATACTACCAACTGTCGTGGTCAATCGACGACGAAGTCGGGCACACCGCAATTCTTGACATGAAGGAGTTGTCGACGGATACGATATCCGAGATTGAAGCGGAGCGGTGCATCGGATTGTTACCATACGATGAGGCGTATACGGTTAATGAGCTGGCCGATATATGGCAAATCAACGTGGAGGTTGCAAAGGCTTACAGGGGGTACTTATTGGACGACGGGCGGTTGAAAAAGGTCAACAAGGCGGGCAAGGTGCAACGGGTCAAGGAGGTGGGTGATGCGGAGACTGACGGTGCGGAGTAGCGCCCAGCCCTGGTTCAAAGACTTGTCATTCGAGTACCACGAACAGTTGAAAAACTTTGTGGCTCAATTTCCCGGTTGCTCATGGGTGCCTGACCGCAAAGTGTGGCGGTGCCCGATTGAGCTGGTTGAAACGGTTTCTAAACGTGCCAAGGATTTTGGCCTTGAGGTACAGTATGCCTGTTCTTAAAACACTGTTGCAAACCGTGCGCGCAAAGGTGGAGGATGAGGGGTTGGGTTACTGTGTGGAGAACTACTTTGGACGCGACTTGAATTCACATGATAAGCAATTGAATAATGTGTGGGAAGCGGCTTACGATGCGTTGCAAGATGTATACAACAAGTTGTACAAAGGAAAAAAACAATGGCTGACATGAAACACACAACGGGCCGTGCGGTGTTCAATCTGTCCTTCCTCTTTCTCAAACCGACCGTGTACTGTACGGTACAGGAAGGACCAATCAGCGTGGTCGGCGAGGCCACGGACGAGAATTGGGATAAGGCTGGCACTCTGGCCGCCTATCGGGCAATTGGCCAATTGGTGGCCGCCAAGTTGCAGAGCCTTGAATCGGTGAAAGAAACGCCGCCTCCACTGCCACTTCCCGAACTAGCTAAGGAAGAGCATGATAAGCCCAAGCTCACCGTCGTTCCTGACCCGCAATGATGTAACGGAGTACCACGCGCAATGTGTCGTCAATGCTCCTGGGCACCGTTGGCTACTTTCCTCTCAAACTGGTATAGGCAAGTCGGGCCAAGCGATTACCGCTTTCAAGCAACTGGGGTACAAGCATATCTTAATAGTGTGCCCAGCTGTGGTACGTCTGCACTGGGTGAAACAATTGGACCAGTTTTGGCCGGACCATTCGGCTATTGGTTTGATTCATGCAGGAAAAGCAAATACATCGCTGTCAAAAAAGAAGGTGGCGCAATTGGCCGATGCATATCATGCACCGATTCAAATTGTGTCATACCAACTTTTGAAACACGTCGATATTGACGGCTGGGAGGGCATTATATGGGACGAGGCACACCGGATAAAGACCCCGGATGCGAAGGTTTCCAAAGTAGCACAAACTATGGTGCGAGCGAATACTTCGGCGGCGATTGTTGCGGTAACTGCGACGCCCGTAGCAAATGCCCCTTTGGACATATGTGGGGTGGTAGAACAGATATGCCCAGGAAGGATGGGCGGGATAGGGCCGTACGGGCTCCAAAAAAAGTGCAAGGCCCGTTATGCCCAGACGATACCCTGTGAGTACGCCTTATCCGGTGTTAAGTACACAGGGTGCAACCCATACAACGTGGAAGAATTGCGCGCCAGGGTCGCGGCCATGTCGTCTAGGACTACGCGAGCAGAAGTGGCGCATCTGTTGCCCGCTTTCGACGTGGTACACAAGCCGATTACCGGCAAGGCGGACAGTTTTCAATCTGCCGTGGAAGTCAAGCTGGGCGCCGCAATGGAGTGGTTGGAGGATAATCAGGATAACGACCATTTATGTTTGCTCGCGTTTCGTCGGGATACGGCGCGCAAAGTAAAGGAGCGTTTACTGGAAGCGGACTGTGGATACGAAGTGTTTACCATTACTGGGGCAATCCCGCCCGGTAAGCGCAACGAAATGCTGGACCAAGCTGCCAAGGCGGGCCGATCCATAGTGGTGGCGACCATGGACAGTATTGGTATAGGTATTGACCTCACATTCTGCCCGGTCGCGCTGGTGCTGGAATTGTCCTATAAACCAGAGGTTGTGATTCAGGCGTTGGGCCGCTTCTCGCGATTCTCGTCCACTGTACCGGGCAATGTGACAATCCTGTCAGTAATCGGCACACCGGATGAGAAGATAGCTGACATCATTTGTGAGAAGATTGCTAACATCAACGCCACAGTGCAACCCGGCCAAACGGAGCTGGAATTGGAGAAAGCCCTTGGTGGCTGTGCTGACTTCGCGGAATTGGCGAAACAGGCGGCCGGCGCTTGGGTGGACTTTGAGATTGGAGACGACGATGAGTAAGGCTTGTAGTGAATGCGAGCATGACACTGCCGAGCGCGGCAAGCTAAGTGCCGTCTGTAAGGCATGTCTGTACGCTAGGCCAGAGTGGAAACCCAAGAAGGAAGAGCCGTTGGATTCGTATGATATGGATTGGATTTCCCGTCCACACGTACTTGTGTTCAAGCGCAAGGTGGTCGTGGAGATTAGTTTGGAGGACGGAACTACATACTGCGGTGTGGCTAAATGCGGACCAGATGATGAATTTGACGAGGACTTTGGTGCCACGCTGGCATTGGCCCGGGCTACGGCCAAATATGCCGCACAAGTTGAACGGGATGCCAAGAAATGACAGAACCAGGGTGCAACGGCGGGTGTGCGCCGGATGAATGTGTGTGTGGCGTGGTACCCACTGAGGTAATCGATGTGGACTTTGAATCAGGCGGGTCCGGTCAGGGTTGCACCTGGCATAAGACCGCCTCGGAATGCCCGCGCCGATTGAACCTGCAACAGGCTGCGCGTAAGCGGGCAGAGGAATCCGAAGTCCCGTGTAAGCGCAACTGGGAGGCCATGTTTGATGCTGACAAAGGTACGGTGTTTCATAGATTGGCTGAAATGTATCATGGCCGAAATTGGGTACGACCTGACCAGGCGCTGGAGGTCCCCGAGCCCGGTGCCAAGCCTGCTTTCGACGAAGGTATCCGACTGTTCAATGGGTATAGGGAGCACTTTCCAATTGAATACTGGGGACAGGTTATTGGAACAGAGGTACATTTGCCGATTGATGCTACCGACACCGAAGTGTTATCCCGAATTACAGCCAAGCTGGGTTACCCGTTGCCCGTCAAAATCGACCTCGTCGTACGACTGTCTGAATTGGACGTTGGCCGGATTGAGCGGGACTGCGCAGATTGTGGGCTGGTCCTCAACGGGCCAGGTATATATCTGCTGGACCATAAAACCAAGGGGCAAAAGCCGAACTACAACCAGTACAAGTCGTCGGTCCAAGGGCAGGCGTACCAGATTGTGTACAACGCAATCCAGCCGCACGGCGAAGAATGCAAGGGGATGATTTTCAACTTCGTGGTGGCACACAAGGAGCTGCGTCGAAGGGATGTAAACAAAAACAAGGGGCGGTCATTCTTCCAGTTGTACACACGGACCCCGAGTGATAAGGACTGTGAGGTAATCGGTTCGTGGATTCTTAGTAGCCGTGCCCTTGCCCAAACCAATTTCCAAAACCTGTCGCAGTGTGGGTTCTGCCCCTACTGCCAAGATGGCCAAAGGATGTGTGACCAATGATTAAAGGTTGTGATATATGTAGGCACGAAACTGTTAGTTGTATGGACGAACCGTGCAATTCGTGCCAATGCTTTGGCACCAATGACCCTACACAGTATGAACCGATGCCGGCTTTTGAACTGCAAAACGACCAAGAGAACGTAATTGCGGATATGAAGCGCGAATACGATGAGCTTGCAGATCGGAACGCTAGGGCGGCAGAGCAGAATATTCTATTACAGAGGTTGGCGCGTAGTTTGACGCAGACACTGACGGATGCGCTGAACTACGTGTACACGGAGAGCAGCGATGGTTAGAGCCAAAGAGGAAGACGAGGTTGCCGGCAAGGCCGGACTTCCAGCCGTGAATAACGATGTGGCGCAGTATATCAAGGCCACAAGCAGTAAGGAAACGGCCTTTAAGCACCTGAAGGTGATGCTTATCGGTTCGCAGGGTGTAGGCAAAACTGTGACCGCGCACACCATTTCCAAGCAGTGCCCGGAAACACTGCCCGCCAAAGAGTGGACCACGGTAAGTGATACGGCCACGATTCTGTTTGACAACAATGGGGCGGATAGCCTATATCACATGAAATTGGAGGTGCCTAGGAAGTATGACCTGTCCGTTGTGCCCGGCCCAATGTTGCGGCAAGTATTGTCAGCCCTATTCCGTGAGCAGATTGTGCCGGCCGTGAAGTCCGGCGAGATTGAAAACCTAATTGTGGATTCAATCAGCTCGTTGGATACCATTTTCAAAATTGAGGCGTCCAAGACGGAGGACAACTGGGACTGGCTGATTGCCGCACACGCTGAGTTTAACGCACGTCTCAGAGAGTTGCCGTGCAACGTGGTAATGGTGGCGCATGGTAAGGCCGTTGAAACGGCGCGCACCAAGAAGGATGGGGACGCCATTGCAGTACACGAGGCGCGGCTTGAAGCAGATGGGTTGTCTATCGGTGGAGTACAGCTTGACATTACCGGGCAGTCTGTTAGGTTTTTCCGCCGCAATTGGTCTGAGATTTGGCCAGTCTATGCGGTGGGTGACGGCGATAACAAGAAGGTCAATATCTATCCGCATGGGGTTCCGGGGATTGACATTGAACACAAAACTAGGATGCGAGGACTAGCCCAAAAAGAGCCCCCCAACATTCGGGGTATCTTGAACCGCGCACTGGAGAACCGTGGATGAAAGTGGAGATTCACCTGGATGGAGAGAATGACGAGGATGGGGCATTCCCGTGGACCGCCTTGGAGGCGCGTGATGCGCTGCGGGAATTTATGGCCGACGTGCGGATACCCAGTGAGGACGAGCACATTAACTCGTATGTGCTCGCTGCGATGGATGAGATTGTGTTGAAGTTGACCGCGAAGTTTGAAGAGCATGGCATCGAATTTTGGTTGAGAGGCTAACCCAAGCTAGGAGAACGAAATGACCGACACTACTGAGAACACCAATGTTAACACCGATGTGAATGCCCCCGTTGCGTACGACGATACCGTTGCGAATTCCAAGAAGACCTACGAACTGTTGAAGCCCAACACCTGGTTCAAGGGGCAGACCCTGAAGGGCAGTGCGCGCAAGGAGATTGTGGGCAAGAAGGGGTCGCGCAAGATTGACCTCACCGTTGCGCCTTTGGACGCGGCGGGCAAGAAGTCCAAGCCTACTATCAAGCTCACCATTTGGCCGTGGATGCGCCGCGCCGATGGAACCCTGCCCGAGACGGATAAGCAGGTGTACTTCCTCATGCGCACTATTGACCCGGACTTCCCCAAGTATGGCAAAAAGAAGAAAACGGGCGGCTGGATGGACCCCGATGGAAACACCTGTACCAAGGAAGCGTACCAGGCGCAGGAGAAGGTGGTCAAGGCCGCCATCCACAAGGTGTCGGTCGATATGTGGAATGACCCCACCATTCTGGAGCGCCATGTGTTCTTCTTCAATGTGAAGCACCGCAAGGCGGACGACGGTAACGTATACCAGGAAGTCCTCTTCACGCGGCTTGAGGAGCCGGCCGATGGATTCGAGACTGACCCGGCCAACTTCACTTGCCTGGAATCCGATTTGTCGTTTGACTCGGCTGAGTAACAAGTAACACAATCCTCCCGTGGACGGTGGTCCGAACCTGCCCCCACGGGGGGTCAGTAGGGGTACCATGAATCTTACAGAGCTTGAAGAGGAAGTGGAACAGTTGTTGACCGAGTTGCGCGCTAATCTTGAGGATGCAATTTCGTACTGCTATGAGGACGATGAGGCGGCGCGTGATTTGGTGAACCGCAAATTGCTGGAATTTGAACTGGAGGTAACTCAGTGACAGGATTAGATAGGTTGCAGAATCAACAATGCCGTGATGCCTTTCGCATTGTGCTAGAGTACCTGCGCGATAACCTTGTAGAGGATTGGCTGGGTGATTGCCGAGATTGCGGTCGTAACGCGCGGTACGGTCAAGCGCATGACCCCAGTTGCCCAATTGGCGCAGCGATTAAACTGCTGGAGGAATCCAAATGAGACTCCCTAATTTCGGTGATTGGGTCACAGTTAAGAAGGTCGCCCCGGCAAAGGACCCGCACTATCCGACGGGTGCAAAGGGCGAGTGGGTTGAGGGCGCATACAATCCGGGCATTACAACGTACATTGGGTACGAAGTAACGGGTTTGCTGGGCCGGGATATCCTTGAAGGGGTGCCAATGTGGGTGGACCGACGAACACGTAATGGTGTATCCGCGATGGGCAGTATGACCACATCGAAGGTGTTGCGTATTGAGCCTATCAGCCAGGGTGTGACGCGAGTGTACACGCAGAACAGTGTGTACGAGGTTACCGTGCTGCCAGGGGAGCCGAAGGATGGGTGACACCGCCCAAAACTATGACGAAGGAAAGATTCCCCTTCAGTTACTCCCACCAGAGGCGCTATTCGAGATTGCCAAGGGGTTGCAATTCGGCGCCGAAAAGTACAGCGACCCTTATAATTGGCGTAAGGGGATGGAGTGGGGGCGCACATTTGGTTCACTGAAACGCCACCTGGAAAAGTGGTGGGGAGGCGAGGACATCGATGAAGAGAGTGGCGTACATCATTTGGGGTTGGCTGGATGCCGTTTGTTGTTCCTTATCTCCTATGTGGTAGGGAAGGGCGGTACGGATGACCGTCCACCCAAGATGTGACGAGTGCCCACTGAATGCGCAGGGCAGCATTCGAGTACAATGTGAGCAGCCAGCCGGCCAGTGCAGGGCGGCTATTGTAGGCGAAACACCGGGGTTCAACGAAGAGTTACTTGAGCGCCCATTTGTCGGCGAGTCTGGCCGATGGCTGGACGCAACGCTAAAACAGTTCGGCGCCCAGCGTAGCCAATTCCTGGTTACCAATGCCCTATTGTGCAAACCGAAGGCCAAGTTGCGCGATAAGGAATGGGAGAAGGCATTGGCGTGCTGCAAGCCCAGGTTGGACGCCGAGTTGGCCGCCGCAAAGGCGCCGGGAATCATAGCCCTTGGAGGCCGGGCTATGCAGGCCGTGTGCGGTTATCGTGGGATACACAGTTGGGCCGGCGAAGTCATACCCACCAATTTTGGACCAATGGTGCCGTCCTATCACCCATCGGCCGTACTACGCAAGCCGGCGCTCAAGTCGGCCGCTATGAACTTCATCCGGCGTGGGTTATTGGTTGCCGATGGTAAGTATGTACCAGCAAAATTTAGTCTACTGTACTCGGGTACAGAGTGGCAGATGCACGCAGCCGTGTTGGAGCAGATGCTTATCACAGATGACCCAATAGGCGTGGATGTGGAAACAGGTGGGACAGACCCGTATTCGGCGCCGTTACTATGCGTAGGATTGGCGAATACAGTGCGCGGTTGTTCCATACCATTTCCCATGCCAGAGTGCATACACGCCTTGGTACAGCGGTGCCTGTCAGGTTTGCGGTGCTACTATCACAATGGGCAGCACGACATCTTGACGCTGCAAAATAATGGGTTCAAGGACATAAATTACACGGGTGATACTATGTTTGGCGCCGCTACGTATAACGCGCAGGCGCCCAAGGACTTGGGGTTCGTGGCGGCCTGTGCCACTGACCTTCCCCGTTGGAAGTCTCGATTCCGACAACTGGGCGGCTTCAATAAGGCAACACTGGACCAACTAAAGGAGTACAACGCACAAGACGCGCAAGGCACGGTGAAGCTGTCCGAGAAGCAGGATAGGCTGATTGCGCACACCTATAACGGCTGGGAGTTGTACAAGCATACGTTAGCACTGGGCCGGGTAATGATGCGCGCACGGGATAGGGGGTTACTGATTGACAACGCGGCACGAGAACGCCACACGGTTGACCAGACAAGTATCGCCGAGCAATGCCGAGTGTCATTTGCTGTAGCCATGGAAGACTTCGGCCTGGCAAATTTAGGCAAGTACACAATGGGCCAGTCAGGTACAACACACTGCCTAAAGGAGTTGTTCTTTCAAAAGTTTGGGTTAACGCCGCTCAAGCACAGCGAGGAAACAGGTGAGCCATGTCTGAATGCCTATACGCTGGAGCAGTACAAGGCGTGCGACCATGCGGAGGCCCGCAAGGTTGCCGGAATTGTCCTGGCATACCGGAAGGCCGGAAAGTTACTGTCTACGTATCTGGACGGCTTGCCTATTTCACCCGATGGACGGGTCCACAGCAGTTTCCGTGTGGATGGTACAGTGACTGGACGCCAGTCGAGCAGCGACCCTAATGTACAAAACTGGCCCAAGCCCATGCGGGATATGGTTATCCCTGCACCCGGTAATGTGTTTGTGGCTGCCGACTTGACGGCTGCTGAGCAGTATATGATGGCAATCCTAGCCGGCGCCCAGCGACTATTAGGTTGGCTGCGTGCTGGCGAGGACGTGCACCAGAAGAATGCCGAGATTCTCGGGGTAACCAGGGGCCAGGCCAAGACGCCGGGATACGCCGTAGCATACGGCGCAGGTGTGGAAACGGTGTGGGCACAACTGAAGTCCAAGGGTGCAAGTGTATCCCTGAAATTTGTGCAGGAGCTGTTCAATAAGTATCACAATTTGCACCCAGAGATTGGTGCTTATCAACACCGGCTTATCCGTGAAGCCGTTGAGAACGGGTACGTGGAAGAGACACTATCCGGCCGGCGCGAACGGTTCTACGATGGCGTAGTGGAGCCGACTCAGGTGGTTAACTTCCCCATTCAGGGGGGCGTGGCCACAATTATCAACCGGGCGACGCTGAAGGTGGCCGAACAGATTGATTGGAAAACTTGGTTCCTGGTGGCGCAAGTGCATGATGAGTTAATGTTGGAAGTGCCTGAAGCTGACGCATTGAAGGCCGCGAAATTGTTGAAGTCCTGCATGGAGCAGAAAATCACAATCGGTGATGAGTCTATCACTATACCAGCCGATGCCAAAGTGGGTAAGGACTGGTACAACATGGAGAAAATTGACGCATGAGAAACGCTGTCATTGTTGGATTCTCGTTCGTACTGGCCCTAGCATTTTGCGCCGGGCTGTCCTACTTGTGCGCCGGGTGCGCGGATAAGCCGGCCCCAGTTGCTGCGCCCAAGTCTGTGGCCTGCGTGTCGCCTATACCTGTTTACTCTGCGGAGGTGGCTAAATCACCGGTATTCGGCGCGGTCGACCAACCCTGCACACCCCCACCACCGACAGTCTTTGGCGCACAGATTTTTCAGATTGATGGTAAACGCAGCACTGGTGAGGCAGTTATCGTATACGCGCTGGAACGCGATAAACTGTTCGCTTACATTGTGCGCTTGTCCCGCGCAAACTGCACGGCGCCATGGCTCATGCAGGATACTGGATATGTTGAACGTAAGTCCGAATGGCCAGCCGGCGAGGTACTGTGAAGCAGGACGATAAAACCAAGTACGACCAAGTGCAGGAGCGGGTTGCCCGGCTGGCCCGCCCACTGTACGACTCCATAATGTCGGTACGAAGAAGGATGTATGAAGCCAAAACAAAAACGAATAGGCACGGCAAAGTTGGGGTCCATCCCCGTTACGATATTTGAAAGCGATGAGCCGGCCGCGCAGTGCTGCTATGCATACTACGATGTGGACAAGGTTGAGATTCACATGCAGCCGGGACTAAAGCGCGGTATGTTTGTGAACAGCCTGTTGCACGAATTGGTACACGCCTCGCTGCATATGCAACTTGCCGGCGTGTTTGCGTTCCCCGATGAGGCGGAAGAGGCTATTTGCCGGGCTGTATCGCACGGCCTGGCCCAGAACGTTGAGCTGCTTATGAAGCTGGCAGCCAAGAAGGAGGCGGAAAAGTAATGGCAATTATCTCAAAAGCGAATACTCCAGCATACCGTGATAATTACGACGACATTTTTGGCAAACCAAAGGTGGAGGCCGAACCGAAGGTGGCCAACATCTACGTGCGCAAACTGGAGGACGAGACGCCAGAGGGGCACCGATGGGAGGCCACTGTGCCCGGCCACGCTGAGTACCGGGCCACGGACTTTGAACCGGCGTACGCCTACGAATCGGTGTTGACCATGCTGGAAGACGCAGGTTTGGCATGACCGCGTGGCTCGACGAAGTACAGGCGAGGCTGGACAGAGCGCAAGGGCAGATGGTGGGCAATTTTTACTGCCAAGCGTGCTGGCGGTCTGTGAAGGACATTCCCAGGCTCTTGGCGATTGCGCGGGCGGTGGAGGCATGGAACAAGCTCGCAGGAACGAGTGTTCCTGTGTTCGACATTCTCGCGGCCTGTCAGCGCGGCGAGGGGCCAGAGGTGAAAAAATGAAGTCGCTATGTGTTTTCGGCGACGTGCACGCACCCTACCATGACGACCAGGCAGTAAGTCTACTGTGTGAAGTGCTGGCTGACCGGCAACCCGATATCCTGGTTAACCTGGGTGACTTCTTTGACTGTTACGCGGTGGCGTCCTATCGGCGCGACCCAAGTAGGGCACAACGCCTGGTCGATGAAATGGCGGGCGCATTGCCGGTATTGAACGCCATCATGGAATCGGCTGGCGGCGCAGAGTTGTACTACCTTACCGGTAACCATGAGGACCGGTTGGACCGCTACATTATGGATAATGCACCTGCATTGCACGGCCTGGAAGAGCTATCCATAAACAAGCTGGCGGATTTGGAGGACAATGGCTGGAAAATCACTCCCTACAAGGACTTTACCAAGATTGGTAAGGTGTGTTACACCCACGACCTGGGATACTCCGGGCCTGACATTGCCAAAAAGGCACTCGTCACGGCAGGACACTCTGTTTGTGTCGGGCATGGACACCGAATGGGGTCGTTTTATGCGGGAGACATTGGCGGCCAACCGCGTGTGGGCTGGGCCAATGGATGGTTGGGCGATGTGTCCAAGGCCGACTACATGCACCGGCTGAATGCCAACCGGGACTGGGTACAAGGCTTCACCTGGGGCTGGATGGACGACGACGGAACCACGTACTTTACGCCGGTTCCGATTGTGGATGGGCGGTGTGTTTTGGAGGGGAAGGTGTATAAATAGGCTAACCGAGCGGCCAGCCCTGGGGCAACCTGGGGCTGGCTACTCTTCCCACTTCCGCTTGCCGCCCAGCCCAAGGTCCACATCGCGGATACCCTGGATGGACTTATCAATCTTGCCGCCCCATTTCTTTTTCTTGCGTTCCGACTTACTGTCCTTGCCACTTACATCGGCATCCCGGATGCCCTGCGTGGCCTGGTCAATGGTGTCCCGCGCCTCTGATTCGTCCCACAATTTCTTACCCCGAGCTTTGTCTTGCGCGGCCTGTTGCTCAAAGGGTTGCCACAACTCTTCATCGCTGGGTGGCCGGCTAAGTTGCGCAGCACTAATGTAGTCCTGAATTCGGCGCGAATCCGGCTGATAGGCAGGGTCCAACGGGTACTGTTCGCCCGGCACATTCACAGTCTTGTACCGTGGGTCCACTTGGGCGCCGAAGTCCGGCACCGAACGAATCTGTGCCTCCAATTGCTGCCGGTCAAATCCCTGTGCTGGCATACCCGATGGGCTGGGCGGTGGCTGTGCATCGAAAGCACGACCAGGTGTAACCGGCTGGGGCATGTACTGCTCCACACCGCCTGGGGGCGGGGGGGCTTGGGGCGGGGGCGGGTACTGAGGTTGGCCGCCACCCTGGGGCTGATACTGCGCAACCTGCCCCTCGTCGGCCTGGGCGAGCAGTTGCAAAAGTTGTTGTGCGATATCACGATATGCCATTTGTCTCTCCAAGGGCTACAGGATGTAGCCTTTCGATGTTAGGTACTCGCGCCGGTCCACCGACACGGGTACAAAGTTTGCGACACAATATTGACGCACCTCGTCAATGGGGAAACACTTACCGGGGCACTCTTCCGGCCCGCCGACCCGTTTATTCGGGTCACCGAACGAACCGGGTACTTCGCTGTGCCCTTTGACGCGGACCTGGCCAAGGAAGTTGGACAGCTCACTGCACAGTACCTTGCAGGACGCCAACTGGGCGGGCGTGGGTGGTGCCTTGCGCATGTCACCGCACAGGGCTACCTGAATGCCCACCCTGTTACTGTTACACGCGCCTGGGGCCGCCTTGGTTAGCCGGACAGCCTGTTCAATTTGCCCATCCTCGCAAATGTAAAAGTGGTACGGAAATTTGCGCCCCGTACCGCCTTCCGGTTTGGCAAAGAAGAAAGCCGATTGTCTTGCGTTCTTAGCCACATGGCTACGGTGAATGATAACCAGATTCACGTCGTCAATGTTGCGCCCGTGGCACTCCTGGCAGATACGCAGCCCGTCGCCAATGTCAGTACAATCCGTCATTTCACCAACACCAGGGCCGCGATGCCCCCGGCCAGTATGCCAATCAGTACCCCGACCACGCCCCACGTACCCAGTTCAAACGTGGAGTGGCCACTATCGCAGGTTTTCAGACATTGGTTCATCGCCCGGCGTTCAGCCAACTTGACCTCCGATTCCATTTGAATCTGGAATTCCTCTCGGTCGGCATCTATGTACCCTTGATACACAAAGGGCAACACCTTGCACTGTTGCCGCTCCAGGTCGAGCGCCTTGGCCGTGTCCTCGGGCACAAAGTATCCGCCCTCAACCTTTTCAACCGGGGGCAACCCTTCAGGGAGCCCATCTACAAACGGTACGTCAGCGGCCTTTGCCGATATCGCTATTGATGTGAGAAGCATAATCACCAGTAGCCATCGCATCTTGTACCGCCTTTTTAGTCTCTTCGTCCACTACCCGTTTGGCTGCCAGGTTGCGCGCATGTGCGGCTTCCCGGTCGCGCCGCGCCAATTCCTCGGCCTGTTGGAGGGCGAGGTCCGCCAAGTCCTGGTCATGCTTCTCCTGTGAGAACAGTATCCACAGTACCGTGCCGACAAAGGCAAGGGCTGTTAGAATCCACTTCCACGCTGACTTTAGGGTTTCCATTCGTACCTCCTCTTGATATCAGTATATCACGGGCAGCGGCGGGGAACAACACAATAGCCGTGCTGGTTGGTCCAAACCATTTGATAAACTCAACCCAGTTATCCGTCAACATACCGCACATATGGAGTATCAACGTGGATACAAAGGATATACCAAACACGGACGCCGCGATAATGAGCTTCTTGTTTTTCATTACTTCACCAGCGCGTATACAGCCACGCCCAGCGCGGGAAGCAGGCCGCCGAGCAGACCAATCATACCGGACCTAGTGTCCGCCTTCACTTTCAGTTCAGCCTGGCACTCGATAAGCCGGTCAACCTTGGCTTGCAGGGTGCGCAGCTCGTCGATAATCATCTTTTCAACTTCGGATGCCATTTTGTTTATCCGTTCACTGACCGACAGACTTCCTGCCAGTAAGTGCCGTTAGACACCAGGGTAAGAGTAGTGCCCAGCGCACCCGTAAAGGCCGCCGACAGGCACACCTGATTTGCGCCGACTGCACCGACTGCCGTATCGGTGATTGTCGTAAGCGCGTCCTTGAAGATGAGTGTAAGCATCATACCGCCGATGCCACCTGTGATGGTACCGACCGTGCTGCCAGCCCCAGTGCCGGTAATCTCCATGACATTACTGGTGGCGGCAAAGGTCGTCCCACCTGGGGCAGCCGCCAAGGTAACCGCGCCCATGACCGTGGCAACGCGGATTGCACTACCATCTTCGGCCGCCAGCAAGGCGCTGCCGTCGGTAGTGGTGTCAATTTTCAGGCCCTGGGTTCCCGCATTGTTGGTGATAAGCAGCACGCCATCGGCGCTGGACTTCAACAAATCGCGCCCAGTCCAGCCCACACCCGTAGCCGCGCCGAACAGCGAGTTAGTTGCACTCGCGTCCAGCGTCAACATCGTGGTGCCGACTCCTGGTGCGCCGTTGACCGCGAAGATGATGTCCCCAGCATCGGCGATGCCTGCCCCGGCCGCGCCGCTGTAGATGTTGATTGCCCCGGTGTTGCCGTCCGTTGTGGTCGCGCCCGTGTAGATGTTGACCGCGCCGCTGGCCCAGTCGTTGACGTTGGTTTGGGCACCGGAATACAGCGACACCGCTCCGGAAGCGGCGGCAGTCGATGTATCGGTACTGTACGCATAAAGCGCCGTGGCCGCCCCGCTCTTGAAAATGGTAGAGCCAAAGGCGTAAGCTTGTACAGTTAAGTTCCCAGCTGCTTCTGTCGTAAGATTCAACAGATTATCGATGGTTGCCGTATCGAACTTCACCCCCTGCGTCATTCCCGCATTGCCGATGTAGGCGATGCCGTTGAAGCACTGCATCGACAGGCCGCCCTTGCCGGTCTGGATTACGCCGTTAGTCTGGTCGTGGGCGAACCAGATGCGGCCGGTGGGCGCCGTTGCGTCCGCGCTCTGAATACACAGTGTCGGGTTTGTCTGGAGGGGAAAGGCGAAGTCGGTGGCGATGTCCGCAGTTTCAGCAATTATTAGTGCTCTACTGTCGCTGCCGACTCCTATCAGCGCAGAGTCTGGCGTTTGTACCGAGGAATATAGAATCTTAACGTCATCGCTATTGCCAAAAATGACAGACTTACCATCTGCGAACCATGCGTCGCTAGCAAAATAGGTGAATGAATCAAAGTACGTCGCCCCATCCACCTCCAGCTTCCCGCCGATAAGCACATCATCAGACCCAAGCGTGTGCCCATCTACTGCGGCCTTGCCGAGATTGAGGGCATCGGTGGAGTCATAGACTCGATACCCCGCCATGTCCACGTCGCCAATGGCCGACCCGCCAGGGAAGTACCCACCCGGTTGCACATCCCCGCTTGGATTAAGGATAAACATTAGAGCACCGCCATTTTCACGCTGACAGTCAGGGTATCGGCAGCCACCGCATTATTGGCCGGGTTCGTGAACCGCAACCGCATATAGCGCGCATTGACCAGGAAGTTCCACGCCCAGTGGTCATCGGCGCCCAGGGTCGGGGTCGTGATGTACCAGTCCGCCGTGGTGTAGCTACCCGCCGTTGCACCGGGGCGCAATTCCTGTAGGGTCTTCCAGGTTACGCTGCTAAGGTCGGTACCGGCAACCGCGCGGGCCTCCTCATCGGTAATGTCCACGTACATGCGCACATTGGTACACGCCGTGAAGTCCAATGAGCACGACACTGTTGCCCAGTTGAACCCCTCAACGCCGATGGGGTTACTGGTAATGGCATACGTAACAGCCGCAAATGGTTCAGCGTTAATGCCTATCAACTCGGAACGACGCGAACCAGTCTTAGTGTAATCAGGCATCTTCTACTCCAGTGCCTTTCCGGCTTCAGGTAACAATTGACGCACAGGTTTGAGTGCTTTCGCCGATGTACGCGCAGTTTCCTCGTATGGCTTACTCATGTAGACCGGCAAACCGGTCATCATACGTATTACCTGGTATCGTAACATCATTGATACCGCATCTGATTCCTTACCATTGGCGGTAAGAAAGTCGTACATATCTGTAAGAGCCTTGGACGGACGCTGGAACGTATCCTTGGCCTGCTTAAAGGCCGCCCCACTGTACCCGCCCGGTATTGGATTACCCGTACGGATATCCTTACCAGTCAAGAATTCCACAACACCCTTTACCAGTGGACCCATCTGTTCCCCAAGTGGGTCATCCTGGCTGGCTTCACCGTAGGACTGCCCCATGAACCCCTTGAGCGCCGAAATGCTCACGGCAATTGGGTCCTCGATTGTCAGTAATCCAAACTGGTGCCCTGCATCGTCGTCCTTACCGGGTTGTAATGCTTCCGGCGCGGGTACACTGTTTTCGCGCAGCCAAGCGGCCTTGCCCGCCCAACCGTACTTATCCTGCGGCAAAGCCTGGGCGGCCATCGAACGCAGCTTCAAGAAGGACGCCAGCCTAGCCGGGTTCTCCTTGATTTGCTGGAACAACAGGGGCGCAGCAAAGCGCGACCAAGCGTAGAACCCAAACACGTCGCGCATAGCCGTCTTCTCAAAGGTGGTTAGCCGGTTGTAATTGCCGGAATACTTTGAGGACAGGTCCAACGCGCGCGCAATACTGGGCTCCGATGTGTCGTCCAGGAAGCCGATGAAGGTAACCATGTGCTGATAGTTCTCAGAAGCCCGCGCCATGTAGGCCGGCGACAATGGACCGCCAATGTTCAACACTTTCTCAGCCGCACCTGGCAGGCCCTGATAAGCACGCCCTACTACGTTTTCAAAGTTACCCTTCGGACTAAGCCGGCGCAAATCGTCTATATTCAATCGGCTTTCAAGTTGGCCGGTCAGCCCATGGGCGCGCATAATCTCGAACAATTGGTCGCCCTTAACGTGCTGCCCCCGGTTCAACTTGAACGTCATCTTGGCCATGGCTTTGACGGCCTTCGGCAGGTCATCCTGCGCAGCACGGCACGCAAGTTTGAACGCCTGTACTTGGCTAAGCGGATTAAGCCCTTTGATGCCCAACCCCAACAGAGACAGGCCGGCGCCGGACAGCAAGTTACGATTGGCAAATGCGGGGCCGCCAATGGTAGTCTTCATCTTGCCCCAAAACGCCTGGGCTGGGCGGTAAAACTTGGTGGAGAAGTCGTTCCAACCCTGGACCAATTTGTGATACTCGCCGCCTGGTTTGGCCAGGAATTCCATGTGCTCCTTAACAGTCTTGGGGAGCATAACCAGATTACCCTTTTCGGCGCCGCGTGTAGCCTTAAAGGACTTCTCCAAGGGCGAACCGGCTAGCGAAACAATCTCGACGCCCTGCTTCTCGGATAACAACTTGGCCAGTTTATCGGCGTACCACTGTTTACCTTGCGGTGACAACTGGGAGACCTTAATGGGTACGTGTTCGGTAGCAGACTTCACAATGCCCTGTTCATTTACACGGCCACCCTTGCCGCCCCACTGCTGTATAATCTCGTCGTCCGACAATTGGCCTACAGCCTTGGTCGGCTTATGTGTACGGCGTGCTTCGTCCAATAGCAGGCCCAACTCCTCAACCGGCGCCTTCTCAACGGATTGCGCCATGGCCGGACTGATTGGCCCGTGTTGGGGTTTCGGGTACTCTGGTTCGTGCAAGTCCAACCCGCTGCCGCTACCACGCCGGATATCGGCCAACTCGTCAGCCGACGCCGAGCCTGGTGCATCATGCACGAATTTAGCCACCTCATCGCCCGTCACGGCTGACTTCTTGCCCAGCACTTCGTCTACCCACTCTTCCGGCACAACCGTGTTTTTCAGGTCAACGGTTTTCACCAAACCCTTATCATCCAATATGCGGTTGATGTGCCCCAACTCCAGGTCCGTAATTTGGCGTCGGATGTTCTGGTCGGCGATGTCAAACCCCGCCTTGCGCGCTTCAGCGTACATATCTTTGCCGGTTTGCAAAGACCGTTCATGCGCGGCGCGAAGCATGGAAGCCGTTTCCTCTTGCCCCTTTTCACCCAGCTCTTTGTAGTGTGGCAGATAGGTAAACGCTTTCTTCAAACCCTTACCTACTGTGCGTTCCCCAACTGAGGAACGCAAACCCGCACCAACTGCCGCACCGGCAAGCCCGCCCACATCGCCAGTAAGGGATGCCAGCGTGCCGCCCAGGGCTGCCCCACCGGCTACCTTCAATCCCCGCTCAGCCCAGGACCCGGCCTTCACACCCTTACCGGCCAGCTTGGCCGCCTTACCGATTGCGCCACCGGGAATGTACATTGTGGGGTCGCCGATAAGATTGGTCGCTATACCCGACAATGTTGGGTGCTCGACCTGACCGGGCGACACTTCGTTCTCCAATAACGCGGCGTAAATTTCTTTCACCCTGGCTGATTGTGCCGCCATATCCGCGTTGGGCATTTCGGCCAGCACTTGGTCAACAGCCATGTCTTTGTAGCGTTCACCCACTGACTCCAGACGAGTAATGGCTGGCGTATTGGCGTAGTTTCCTTCAAGCACTTCGCGTTTACCGGCAGACAACCCAGACCCAACAACATCCAACAGTGCGCCCGGACCTTGCTGCGCAAGCGCCTGCATAGGTATGCCGTGCATCTGCCCGCCGCTGCCCATAGATGCTAGGGTGCCGGCCAGTGATGGCATAAAGTAGCCAACAGGCGATAAGGTGGTGGGTATCTTAGATGCGAAACGGGTAAATGCACCCATCCTCTCCATCGGTGCATTTTGTGTTAGTTCAGATGCGCGATTCTCCGCGCCGGCAAGCACAGCTTCAACGCCCCGGCCCGGTGCAGTAAGCGCGTTCAGTATTTTGTATCCCGCGCCAGGACCTGATTGTTCGGCAGGCTGACCCGACATTTCCGGCACCACGGCGCCGGCACCAGACCGCTGTGCCACGTCTAAACCAGCCGGCAGCGTAGCTTGCAACTCGCTGTATATCTCCTTGACTCGCGCCATCTGTGTTGCATCATCTGCATTCGGCATCTCGTTGATGGTGCGACTAACAGCCAGGTCTTTAAGCAGCTCCGGGTCGCGATATGCCTGGTATTGCTGCATAGTGCTACGATTTGCAGCCATGGAGCGCATAGCCGCCGCTTCATTGATAGGTGCCTGGTCTTCATCACCTACGCCAAGAAAGGCGGCTATTTCACTTCCGATACCCATTACGGTAACACACTCTTAAGCAAATCGCGTTTTGCCGGCGTACCTGGCACAGGTCCATTAGCCTGTGCGGGCACCGTTAGCGACATCTCGGATGCGCCACCTAGCCAACTGGGCAGAATAGAACGCACTTGTTGTACACGCCGTCCAAATTGCGAAGTAGGCGGCATCCGTGCAGCATCTGCCGGTGTAAACGTGGGTCCGGCCGATTCCTCTGGCTGAATTTCGCCCGACATCGTAAATGTAGGTGTAGGCGACACAGGTGCAGCCGGATTCAATTTCTGCATAAGCGGATCAGATGACCACATAGAAGACAGCTCATTAGCTTTCTCGGCGGTTAGCCTATCGTACTCGGCCTTCCAATCCTGCATGGCCGCCTGTACTGCCGCACGCTGGTCCTCCGTGTACGCGGTCTTCAAACCGGCCTGCGCAGCACCGTACGCATTTGCTGCCTGCCTCAGTGCCAAATCATATTTGCCGGCAATGGCCCGGGATTTCGCATTAAGCTCGCTATCTGCTTTGTCAGCTTGGCCGCGCATAGACATGGCAAATGATGCGCGCATATCCTCCTCATTCATATGCTCACGCGACGCACGTTCAAGCGGAACTTGGCTTTCCTCAAAGGCCGTGTGACCCTTGGCCAAATCATACTGCCCCTGTTGAATACCTAACTCGTCACGTTTAAGACCCAGACCCTCTTGCGCCATCATATGTCCAAACGCGCGCTCCTGGTCCTCGCGGGACATCTGTTCCTGCCTAACCTGTTCGCGGGCCTGAGTGTCGGCCTTCTGCTGTTCGGCGCCAATCATAGAGTATATGGGCTGGGCAAGTGTCTGCGACTGGCGACGGCTAAATTCGCCGCCCTCCTGCATCGTGTTGTATGCCTGTTGCTGTGCCTGTTGCGCGGCCTGGTCCAATGCAGCCTGATACTGTAGCTGCTTGGCAAGAAGCGTGCTTTGTAGCTGGCTGATTGGAAGTGGCATTATTGGCTCCTAATTGTTATACCAAGCATCAATATTGGGTAGGTTGTACATACCGCCATATCCGGCCGGTAGCGGCCTATACATTCCGGAACCCGGTGTACCCAATTGATTTCCACCATACCACTGACCACCTTGTGTTCCTACACCAAGACTGCGAGCATATGAATCGTTGACGTAGGGATTTGCACCAGCGTCACCAGTAGGCGCCTCGCGCAGACCCTTCATGGCCATATAGGACATCACTGGTGACAGACCTGAAGTCAATGATTCGGCGCCCTGAAGTGCACCTTGACCGGTTGGCCCCGGTGCGGCTAGTCCGGCAATACCGCCACCTAATCCGCCGCCCAAACTAGCGCCCAGCATGGCGCCCATTGCCGTCCCTACACCTGGAATCGGAATCAGAGAACCCAAAATGCCGCCACCAACAGTACCGGCAATCTTGCCAACTGTACCCCAGGTATTGGATTCCTTGGCTTCTTCTTGTTGACGCTTTTGTTCGCGCAATGCTTCGGCCCGCTGACGGTCGGCTTTTGCTTCTGCCTCTTCCACCAGACGTTGCGAAGTCATTTCCTGCTCGTACATGTTGTGCCCGTGGGCTAGCCCTGCTGCATATGACATTTCAGACTCCTATCATTCCTTATGCTATTTGCCGCCTCTGCGCGGTTTAGGCGGTTCGTTTTTGCGCTCTTCGCCGGTATACCCATCACCACCTGGCAACGTATACCCATCGCCGCCGACATGATAATAACCCTTACCGCCCTTTTTATAGTAGCCGCTATTACGCCGTGCAATTTCACCCTTCGCTGCCGTATTACCCTGGTCAGCCTGTGCCTGCACGCGATTCAAATCAATACCCTCCCACGAAGTACGCCATGCATCGGAAGCGTCGTAGGTCTTGTACTGGTCCAACAACTGCTTCTGCACATCGGCAGGATTCATACCAGCACCATACAACTTCATATATGCTTTCAAAGCATCTGGATCTGTGGCGGCCTGTCTACCTAGTGCATCCTGGCTAAGCCCGGCAAACGCTTCTGCATTAGCCGTATCCTGACCAGTCTGATAACGCTCTTCGTCAGTCTTCATGCCAGCCTCGTAACGTCGCCGATCTTCGCTAGTAGACTGCTCGTAGCGTCGTCTATCCTCTTCCGTCATACTGGCCAAACGCTGTTGCTCATTTTCGTATCGACGCGTATCTTCACCAATGCTCATTCCTTGCAGAGCCAGATTCATTTCCTCTTGGTTCCACTGATTCGTGGCTTGGCCCAACATTTGATTTGTACCAAGTATACCCTGAGTGGCTACACCCATTGCAGCCGGACCAGATAATCCCATCTTAGCACCACGATCAGCCATTTGACGCTGCAATGCGGCACCTTGAGCGTTCGCCGTTTCTTGCAGGCCAGACAGCTGATCTGCGTGCATTCCTTGTATCTTGTCAAATGCAATCTGCTGGTCCGTCTTTGCCGGCACACTAGGAACAGTAGGTGTAATACTGGGTGCCTGCCCAGCCGTATTTGTAGGATTGGCAAACATTGGCGGCGTACCCCCAACAGTCAGCGCGTTGTTTGGAGCCGGCGCACCGATACTGGTAGGTTGGCTTACCGGCGCACCGCCCAAAGGCTGAATACCCGCCAATGAACCTGCGCCAGTTGGGTCACGTCCTGCCGGCCTAACTGGATTTTGTTTCCAAACTGCCATTATTAACTCCTCAATCCGTCTGTGCGTTTGAGCTTGATATCCACTTTAAGATAGCTGTACGCATCTGCCATGGCGTTGGCATCAATCGTAGTCACAAATAGTGCCAGAAAACGCGGCACAGTTGCATCCAACACCAGCGCCGTGGTATCCACAGTGGGCTTAGACTGCACATTCGCATTGGCCGTTACACTGGTAAGCGTAGTAGCAGAAATTACATCAGCCGCTCCCACTTGCGCCCACGTATTGCCGGCCCCCGTAAAACTGCCCCACTCTACCTTGAACACCACCGTATCATTCACATCGCCGGAATCCTGAAGACTTGCCGTGGCGGAAATGGGCGTATAGCTTATTCCGTCCGACGTGCCTCCAGGAAGTCCGACCACATCGAACGGCACGGTGGCGCTTACCGTAGGCGCAACAGCCGTAGTGGGCTGCAACTTCAACGATACGATAATCTCGTAGTCATCGTTGGCCAACTTACTGTTCTCAATGGCGGCTGTCGCACTAAGGTCCGCATTAGTGATGGCGCCAAACTTGGCCTCCAAAATCGCCTTGTCGGCATTCAGTGCGGAGGCCGTAATAGTCTCGGCATCTGCCCAGGTTCGTAGTCCACTAATAGCCATTAAAAAACCCTCGCGCCAGTGGCGGAATAATAGGAGATGAGCGGCATATACAGTGCAACGTATGTACCGGCCAGGTCGCTCTTGTATATCAAACTGGCCAACCCAGGTGTGGCGGCAACTGAATAGCGCGCAGTGTCCATATTTGACATGGAACCCATAACCGTACCCAGTACATTATCGGAAGGCCAGAACCCGGCAAACAACGGCTGATTCTGCGGAATCAAACGCACATCAGTTAGTATCTTTTCTTTAACGCCTAGTGCCGACATATCAAACGTAGCGGCGGTACCGTGAACTTCACGAAACACAATATCAGACCCAGACACTTCCGGCGTATACAAGGCGCAACGAAATGTAGAACCGGCAGATACATTGGCACAACTTACGCGCACCATAGTCGGCTGAATTGTAGGATGCGCATCAATTGGATACAATTGCGTAGTGGCTGCCGTCCAAGCGCCCCAGCCAGCTGACTGCCCGCAAGACCGCATAACCCAGCCGTCTTGCGCGGGCAACTCACGAGCACGTTGGCGTATCTGCTCCCCATACACAGCGTCCGCGCTAGCACCAACAATTTGTCCGCGCCCACCGGGAAGTGTTACGCCGACTGCCATTACCGGATGCCCTTCTGGTCCAGCCCGACTTTGATACTGCCAATGGCCATGTCTATGCCGCGCTCGTCATTGGTCAGCTTAACGGTCGCCCAGTTGCCGGATTTACGATAATCCAACTTCTTCTTATCACGTCTGGTGGAGGCTACTTTCGCAGTTCCCACTACAGCAGAACCGACCTTAGCCTCCAAACTTGAAGTCCAGTCAATCACGCCCGGTGTGGCCGGAACATCGTCAACCACCAGCTCAGCGTCCATGGAAGTAACGGACTGTGCGCTTCCATACACACGCACCTGCCGAAAATCCTTGTGACTCTCATCATCGGTGCCAAACCGATGCGTTTGCACATACGATGTGATAGATGCGCCGTGGTCTGTTTTGCCAATACCTAGCTGATAGATGTGACCATACCCATCGCCAAAACAGATTTTCTCGTTGTCGTTGTCGTCCTCGTCGGCCATCCAGCATTGAGCTTCGATATTGTCCCACACCCACCACGCACCCAGCTTGGTATCGTAGGCCAACACGGTGTTGTTTAAATTGGACCCGTCAACCGACACAGCAAGCAGGTAGTGGTTTTTGCTACGCCAATTGACCGCGCACGCAAACTTGCGCCGACCGGGTGTGATACGCTTGATCCAGCTGTCGATTGCGTCGGAAATCTTCTCGGGCTTATTCACCCCGTCAAAGGCGTACACCCCATCTTCCGCGAGGAAGAAAAGGATACCCGCCACATTGACAATGCTGCTGTTGGACACCGTACCCACGGCGCCGGGCACACGCACAGGTGCGTACACGGACAGGCCGGTCAGACCCGACTCACCGGCATTCACAATGCGCCAGATACTGTCAGATTTGAACGCCGCGAGGTGCTCACCAAAGGCATACAACCCGTTAATGGCTGACTGGTCATTCTCATTGATGGTCAAACCGGATTCGTACGGCCAAATACGGAACGCATCGGCGGGGGCCGACCACTGAAGTAACTGCGAGTTATCCTGAATGTTCGCCGCAAATAGTCGCCCATCGTGGTACGCCAGATACTTACACTTCGGCATAGACGAATAGGCTACGTAATCTGGGTGATACGGTGCCTTAATGCCACCCGGCGCACCAACCAAGTAGTCGGCAGACTCAGATTGCGGCACAGTAACAGTACCCGCAATACCGTTGATTTCAGCCATCTGATAGCCATAGGCTGTGTATGCAATCTGATACTCAGGCAACACGACAAAAGACGCAGGCTCAGAATCCACTTTATTCAGCGCGAGCCCTATAGTACTGAGCATGCACAAATGCTTACTGGTACACGCATACGAAGCAGCCGAGGTCAGTGTATTGGCAACAAACACACTACTGTGCTGCCAATTACACTTATACAAACCGCGCAGCCCCAATTCAGCGGGGTTGACCAAATGTGTTAGAGTTGATGTAACAGACGTTGACGCATCTAACGTCGCGCTGCCGTTATTTACCAGTGTAAAACGCAGCCAATACCTAGAACGCGCGGATATAATGTGCAGCGCCCAATCGGCGGGAGGACGACAATATAAACGCGGAAACGGAGAATCCAAGTGGGTTGTGGACGGCGTTAGTTCAAGTGCCCCGGTTCCGTATATTTCCCTACAACCCAGCGGCGTCCAGCCGTCAGAACCATAGTAATCCACAGCCGCAATTATGCTATTAGTATTTTGCGTAGCCGTAGTCAAAACATAACCAACAACATCACGCGTAACATCGGCAGCCTGCCAACCTATATACCAACAAGTGGCGGCTGCCGCACTATTTAGCGACATAGTTGCGCCGCCCTCGACAATAGTCAGCGCGTTATTTGCCAGACACTCATCTACAGCTGCCGTACCGGCCGTTTCTGTGGCTACAACACCAATCCACGTATACCCAGGCCGCTGCTTACACAACCCGTCCTCAATCCACATGTTGCGGGCATCGTACACCTGATTGGGCTGCGCATCCTCAGGGGATTCCTGGATGCCGCCACGGAAGTCGATTTGCTCCAACCAGGTGTAGTCCTGCCGCGCCATTATGCCTCCGCAGTCAACTCGTCAGCCAACTTCTCAATCTCACTGGCCTGTACTTCCGTACCACGCTGGCCATGCAGATACTCAGCGAACTCTTTGCGCGACGGAATGGCCACCTTGGGGTCCACCACGTAGTAATACAGGCGGGTCAACAGCTTGCGCTTCTCGTCGGCGATCTTCTCTTCCACCTGTTCGTCCGTCAACTTGGTCCGCTTGGACGCGGCGCGAATCTTGGTTTCGGTCTGGGGCAACGCGGCAAGCGTATCAATATAATGCATGTACGCAATCAAATCGTCGTATTCCCAAGTATGGTCTGGCTCGAAATCGGTCGGCGCACGGCACACGCGGGCGGCGAGAATATGAATTGGCGACCCAACGACTTCCACCTTGGGCATGTGATTCAAGAACCAAGCGGCCTTCGCCGGTTGCATTTCCATACGGCGGAACGGATTGAGCAACCACCGTTTGGTGCCGGTACGCTTGCTCATAAGGCCAGATGCGCTCATATATTCCGACCAGTCCGGCATCTCAGTGGCACTGAGCGGCATCGGCTTGAGCACCGGATTATCCACCATCTCGCGCGTCCAGTGTTTATCCTTGAACAGACGCGCAGGCACCTTGGCCGGATAACGCGGGTCGCCGGTCACATTGGCAACCCAAACAGTCTTGGGCTTCTCGATCACTTGAACCGGCGCAATACTGTTCTCATTCACGACTTCAACGGCCTGCGGATACTTGGCGACGAAAGCCTCCGCCACTTCATCCACAACCGGCATTTCGCAATACGAGCCGATGGTCAGCTGATTGCCCTGCACCAGAATCGAACACGGCGCAGCACTACGATTATACAAACGAACGACTTTGGATTGCATATTGGGTTCTCCTAGAGGATAAGATAATCTTCGCCGCCTGCCCAAGTCGAGCGTGGCAGCGTGGGTACTTCTGCCGGACGATTCAGCGACATCAACTTCATCAACGCCATCTTTTGCTGGAGCGTACGGCTGGTCCAACTGGCCGGCGCCTTCTGGTCCGCAATATCGGACAACAAAATGGCAGCCTCCCAGGCAAGTAATGCACGATGGTCGGTGGGAATCAGGTCGGGCTCCGCAGAGTCAGCACTGTCCCACTCGACCACGGGCCAATAGGCCACCCGGATAGTCTTCTCTTCAGACGGCCCATCGGTTCCCCACTGCCACTTATTACGGTCGAACCAATAGGGCAAGCTGCTATCCGAGGTATCTGACACCTCAAACCTAATACCAGTCGTACTAGTGGTTATGTCAGCCATCGACAGGATACCAGTACTGCGCATACTGTACGGCAACTCCAGCACAACCTGACTGGCCGGCCACACCACGTCGCGCACAACCTTGGTCCACTTCCAACCAGACTCTAGACGCAGCGCGTTAACCAGGTCCACGTAAGACAGATTCAACGCCTCGTTTAGTCTAGGCGTGGAGAAAGCCTGATTGGTCTGCCCATCATTGTTGGACAGAATGAAGGACAGCATGGCGCGCAGTTCACCACGGTTTGTGTACATTACATACCCACAGTGTCATAGTAGTGAAGAAGGCGTTGGCGTGAATTATGTCGCTGTACTTCCAACCTGGCCAACTCAGCGCGGCGATCTTCCCAGGTAGCCGACACACCCGACTCGCCTGACTTTGAACCCAGAGACCAGAGATTGTCAGTAATCCCGTCAGCCACGTCATCCAGCCTGGACGCCAATTCGCGCCCCATTCGTTTGCGCTCAAGTGCGGCGGCCTTGGTGCGTGTCCGACGATACCACTCTTCCACGACGGGGATAACCGCCCCAGACAGTACGTCGGACTTAGTTACACCAAAGTCGCCGCACCGAGCTACCAGGATGGGCACGCGGAAAAGGGGATCCCAATCCGTCAGACCCCGACCATCTTTGGACCAAATAGGCCCATACTCGCGCTCCCACCGCTGGAAAAACGTATTAGGTTCATCCGGCGTACCGGCATCGGAAATGTGATAGAGCTGCACAATGGCGAAGTCACCACAGTTCAGCTCCTCGCTGTCAACTGGGCGTTCAGCGCCGAACCACGCGAAACGAAGTTGCTTATTCAGCCTGTACAACTGTCGGCAAACTGCTTGCGGAACATGCATTGGTATCTCCTCCTATGCACATTATAACACAATAGCCGACAAACGTATAGTACCTCCTTGAACTGGGTCCTTATACGAGCAACCCAGTTCAATAGGAGATACCCTTACCGGACCCAATTACCGGCAAGCCTTTAAGCGACGTCAGTCAACCCACCGCTGGACTGACTGAACCAAACACAATACAGCGTAAAAGTAATAGCCGAACTATTACCCTCACAATCCAGTGTCACATTAGTCGCATCTGTCGATCTAACCGACACCTCAGAAGCAGTCGGATTGGCCGAAGACATAACCGGAAGGCACACATCTGGCGCACGCCCTTCTGCATGCGGCAGCGTACCGCCAGCACTGGCCTCCTGTACAGCCGTAAACTTCTTGACCAGCCACGGCCAAACCGCAATAGTTTCTCTGGTCGAATAAACAAGGTCAGCCATTTTTCACTCCTTAAGATACGTCTTCTAACCCGCCGCAATTATGGTCAAACCATATACACAGTAGGTCACAGGTTTTCAAATTACCGTCCTCAAAACTCGTCATCACATACGTACTGGTAAGCGACGGAATGGCAATCTCCGTGGCACTAGGATTAGCGCCAGTATTAATCGGCACAACAAGGCCCGGCTTGCGCCCCTCAAAATGCGGGACACCCCCACTCCAGGGTGCATTCGATTGCACGTCGCGCACAATCTTCACAAGCCAGGGCCAGGTTGCCACCGTGTCTATCCTGCCATATTCCGGATCAACCGCCATTAAGCCACGTTGGTCAGACCACCAGTTGCATGCTCAACAAAGTGGAACCACACATCGACAACCGCCCCGGTCAAATCGCCACCCGGAATGGTATCAAAGATAATGCGCGCCGTCCCGCCCGACGCCAAATCGTCATCCTGGACGTGCGTCATAAACACCGGATCCCGCGAATCGGCGGGAGTCACAACCTCCATCCGAACAAATCGCGGGTCCACACTAGCCGGCCCACCGTGGGTGATATCCTCGGGCAGCGTGGCCACGAGAGCCGAACACCGCACGCGCGACACCTGAAACGGCGTGGTCATCTCCATCACATAAGCTATCTTAGTACAAGCCATTGTACTCTCCTACTGTTGATAGCCGACTTCAAGCCGGGTCAAAGCCGTGGTATGCGCGCCCGCACCAGTCGACACCAGAAAGCCGCACGGAATGACAACATCGGTGGAATCGAACGAGAACGCCACGGCGCTAGCGTCGGCCGCCAAGGCCGCAAGCGCACCCGCCACAGTGGTGGCATGCACGCCGACCTTATAAGTCACGGCACCCAACGCACTAACATCGACTTCCAACGCCACATAGTCGTCAGCAGTCGGCGCAGTAGCTGCAAGCGCCGTGGTCGTAATACCGGCGTTATCATTGTCGGTATTGGTGGCCAATGCACCAGCGTTGTCATTTATACCAACAACTGCAATGTCCGCATACACGGTCAAGTTGGCCGGCGAATCCACATTGTCATAAGCCGCCTGCTTACGGAAACCAACCTGCAAAACATCATAGTTCGCCAGCGTACCTGCATTGACCACGGCGCGCAAGAAAAACGCCGGATCAGTACCGATAGTGAATTGCAGCGGGCCACCCACGGCAGCGGTCAAGCCCACAGACGGATTGAATTCAATACCGTCACCATTGGTGTTATCACAGGGCAGAACCCAGCCAGTCGCGCCGGCAGTCGGCACCTTGGCGTCATTCTGCCCGGTGTTATTGATGACCAAATAGTGACCAGGGCGACGCAGCTGAAATACGTTTACGGCATTATCCGTAACAGCCGTTACAGCGGATGCGCCTTGCAAAAGAGCCAAATCCACACGTTCTTGCGTAAAGTCAGCAAAGAAGTGTTTTCTTTGAGTCAGAGCCATAGTCTACCCCTTATGCGTGCGGTGTGAAGACGCTGTAATACGTGGTTACACGCGCCAAACGATTACCGGCCGCATTGAACGGACTGGCAGTCATCTTCAACTCCAAGTCATCGTTCACTATGACCTGGTTGTACGCCAAGTCGGTAGCCAGCGGCTTGATAGTCGCAATACTACCCGCAGTACCGTCATTGAAAAAGTCGTCCAGCGTCAGAGAAACCACAACCGGACCAGTGGTATACTCAACCACACAATCACCATCCTGGTCATAGTCGGTAGTGCCACCGTACTCGTTGATGACGGCACCCTGGAAAATCAGTGCGTCACCAGCCGCACAAATACCGGCTGTAACCAGAGCACTGTGGTCCACCAACACAACCGGAGTGGCATTCAGTGTCTTGACATCAGCAGCCGCAATGTCTACCGTGGTAGAGCGAATGACTGGACCATCCGACCACTCAGGAGCAGTTGCGCCGGCATTCATCGTCAGAACCTGCTTCGCCGTACCCTTGGCCAGACGCGCCGTGGCATTAGCCGAAGACTTATAGTGAATATCGCCGGCCGCGTCGCTACCAACCTTGTTGTCCGACCGACTAACCGGCCCGCGCCCAATACAATACACCGCACACGCTTCAGCCGCAGCGGTGACGTTACTGAACACAAACAGCAACCGCGCATACTGCCCATACGGAATGACCGCATCGGACAGCGTACCACGTGCGCCACCGGCACCTGAGGTCACATCCAGCGTGCAACCAACACCGCCCGCCAGCGTGATAGCTTCATCAGCATCCGAATCATTCACCACAATACAGTCAACGAATGATCCGACTTCGGCCGCAACACCCAGAGCCGTAACCAGAAGCGCCGCTGTAGAAGTGGTATCAGTGCGCCCAGCCCCGGCGCAGTCACGGACAATCAGACCGCCCAGCAGATGTGCCGCAGTATACGTACCCGCACCGGCAGTCGCCAGTGAAGTAACCGTGCGCTCGCCATACTTGTCAGACAACAGCGCAAGACCGGCACCCGACAACGACATGTCGCCGGTAACGGCAACCACGGCTCCGGTGGTACCGTTGGACACAATGATGTCACCAGCCGTACCAGTGAGGTCAATACCTTCGGCCGCAACGCCAGCCGCGCCCAGCCACATTTTGCCGGTGGTCAGAGCCGAACCCAGGCCGCCAGTCATAGAAGCCCAGGCAGCCCCAGTGTAGAATCGAAACACGTTGTTAGTGGAATCGTAGTAGAAATCGCCCTCTTCAGCCGAGGCCGAATTCACACCCGAAGCGGACTTAGCAGCAAGAAATTCAGCGTGCGCACCAGCTGCATTCGTAAACGCACAATCCAACTTGAAGGGTTCAATACCAGCACAATCGCTAATTGTGTGATTCTTGATACCGTGCCCTTTTCTTTTTCCAGTCGCCATCCCTACCTACCTTCCCTGTGGCGAAGGGGAAAGACCAGCCGGCCACCCGTACAATCAGGCCGCACCGGCTGGGTTTCCCTATCCTATTACACAACTCTCAAACTGAGAACACCACCAAAACTAGTACACCGTGACGCGGGCATTGGACAGATCGTCAATGCGCGCCGAGGTATTCCGGTCCATGATATAGTGGTCGTAAATCTCAAGCATGGTGGCCGTCACAACGGCGGACTCATCATTGCGCTTGAAGATCGGACCACTCTTGCCATCGCGCCGCCAATCCAAGGGCAGCTGCACGCCGCGATAAATCTGGCTAAAGTCGGCCAGGAAAATCGTACCCATCAGCATGTCACAGTCAGTAACCAGGCGCACCTTGCCAAGTGCCGACTGGAACGTGGTGACGGCGAGGCCCATCACCTTGTCAGACGGAGCAAGACGGAGGTCGCCTTCATACATCTCCTCAAACGAAATGGCATCCCAGTTGGACGCCAAGCAGGTAATGCCATCCGACGGCGACTCGTTACCGCACTTCTGCTTCAAACCGGCTAGAGCCGACCGGAACAAAGCGGGAGTCAGCTCGCGCGCGGTACCACCATTGGCGAGAACCAACGCGCTATACTTCGGATAAGTGCCGACAGCCACATTCTGGAAAGTGGCAGCGGTATCATCAATGAGCGCCTTCAAACCAGTAACGCTGTTGGAACTGGTAGCTCCCTTCCACTTGATGTGATCGCCGATAACCATATTCGCGTCAGCATTGGCCGACAACGTAACGACCGCATCGTCTGTAGCAACGGCGTCCGGCGCACTAGCAATACTCGTCACGGCCGGAAGAGTAGAACGGAAGACATCGCCAGTAGTATACAGGTCGTACTGCGCGCTTTCCCAAATCATGCGCGAGTCATCGACTTCCAACGTAGTGGTAGCATAGTCAGCCACAACATGCGCGATAGTCCCGGTGCCGTCACGGAAGAACAGGCCGTTCTCCAGCTTCAGCATGGAATCCATGCAACCCTCAAGAGTAGCAGCCACAACGCCCTTGGCCGCATTCTTGTCGTCTTTGATGGCCGCCATAGCCATATCGGTAATCTGAACCTTGCCGCTCAACGCGCGCCGATATGCCTTCGCGGTAACGAAGCCTTCCTTCGACGGAATCTGGAACTGCCCACCGTCGTCAATAGGCCCGATGCCGCCATTACGCGAAGTATGCACACGCCATTCAAGATGCGAACCGGTCCACGGTTTGCTCTTCTTACAAAGCAGCCGACCCTTGGACTGATTATTGAGAGTCTCGCTAATGTCCTTCATATAGTTCGTGAAGGCGAGACCGCTATTCGTACTATTTACACCAACTGCCATTGAAAACCCCTATTTGGACTTCGGCTCCTGCAATGCAGGTTTTCCGGCCTCTGTCCACCGCAAGTAGTTCTTATATCCCGCCGCCTTGAGCGCATCCCAAGAGGGGCGTCCACCATTTTTCGCCGCCGTACCCGTTCCACCCTGGGGCAACCCAGTGCCGGCCGGACGCTTGGCAACCTTAGCCGCGCCGCCACCGGCAATCTTCTTCTCGGCCATCTTCTCAACCAACCCGTGCAACCATTTGGCCGCGTCAGCCGCTGGCACATTGCGTGCGGCGCACAGTGCTGTAATCATGTCGTCCGTTACCTTCTGCACTTCGACCGGAACCGACTTAATGTCGTAGTCCTTGAAGAAATGTTCCGTACGACTCTTGGCCACATCGGCGTACAAACGCTGTAACGCCAACCGCTCCTGCGCCGCTTTCGCTTCCGACTCTCTTTGTTTCTGCAAATCCGTAAACTGCTTCTGCAACTCCTCGAATTTGCCTGTGAATTTCTTCTCAACGGACGACTCCGCTTCACGCAAAACATTCTTCTTGAAGCGTTCAACTTCGCTGAGATTCCTGTCATCCTCTTCCTGACGCTTGCCGGAAATCTGCTGCAATTGCTGCGTAAGTAGTGCAATCTGTTCATGTTGCTGCTTGACCAGAGTAGCGAATTCTGTTTCCCTAGCCTGGCTCTGCTGCTGTACTTGCTGCTGCAACGACTGAACATACTGAGCGAGCTGCGCCCGCTCCGTCGCACTCTTCTCCTCCAGCTCACGCTTCTGTGCAACAAGCTGTTGGATGCGCTTTTGTGCGCCACTGCCGGCCTTTGGTGCCTCTTCTTCCTCCGTTTCCGCTTCGGTGTCGTCAACGACCTCTTCAGAATCCGTCTGTACGGCGTCTGGTGCCTCGCTGGCTGCGTCTTCTGGCTCACCCTTGGTGGGTTCACCCGTCGACTCTAAAGCCTCGCTTAAAAGGGCATCAGTACTCGTATCCTCGCCGTCCTCGGACCCAAACATCTCTGAAAGGGCGCCGCCCGCCATGTTAGCCACATCCGAAATAGCGCCAGAATCTGCGGAACTGTCACTTTGGGTATCGGTCATTCTTGGTTCTCCTACAGGCGTCCGTGCCTGCCGACGATATTAGGAAACATGGCTACAGCAGTAGCGTGCGTACGTGCACCGAGTCGAGACTGCAAAAAGCCACAGTTACCCATTGATATGTATTATAGCACATCTATACACATTTTTCAAGTAGGATACACACTGATACACACCTAGCCCTCCCGTTTCTGCTGCACAGCCGCCGCGCCTTCAGCCGCCTTATCAGCCTCCGACACAGTGCCGCGCGCCTCCGTACGAATGTCGGACCCCAAGCCGCCTTCCCCATTTGGCGTCCCACCCTGTGCCGTCATGTCTAACCCGCCAGGACCGGCCCCCGGAGCCGTCTGCTGGCCAGGCTGGGCGACCCCAGGCATAGCCCCAGTGAGCGCCCACGTAGAGTAGAACTGGAACAATGCGCGCACCTGCATGACCAACTGTGGGTTCTGGTCCACCATTCTGCGGCCAGGACCACGCAGCCAGCCAAGGAGTACAGAGCCGAAACGCTCTGGGTCGTCCTCAAGTTGGGGGATATGCTGCATACCTTGCTGTAACTTAACGGGAATCTGACTGGCGGCTGCCACTTCGGTAGCATCCAGATCATACCCCGCCTGCGGCAGATTCAACTTGGCGTGCCGCATGAACGCGCGAATGTCCACCGCGCCCGACGCCTGGTCGGTAAACACACCGGCATTCAACAGCTCTAATGCCTCACGAAAGCGCACAGCGCGATTCTTGGACATTCCGTCTGCTTGCTCAATTTGGATATCCCATCCAGATTTCAAAACAAGCTCGTCAAAATAGTACGTCTCAATCGTGTCCACGCCTGGAACCGTAAACTTAGTCTTAGCGTCGCCATACTTTTGCATCAACTGCAAATAACCCCGATGCAATTCGGCCCACTCAGAGTGGATACGAACCATGAACGGCCCAAGCTGCTGGTCCGCTTCGGCTTCCATAATCGCCATTGCCCGACCATTGGGGTCCGAGGTGGTCTGCCCAGCCTCCTGGTCAGTAATGGTAAACTGGCCGCGAATGTCCGAAGTCAGTACGTTACCACGCTCAAAAACCTGCTGCGGCATAGCCGGAAACATAAATGGCTTTATGTCGCCAGCAACCGGATTATACTTGATAATCTGCGGACTTGCGCTGGTAATCTCATCACTGGTAATCATTGAGTTAATTGGTACAAGAGCCTTCGGCTTCAACCCCAACTCAATGTTCTCGCGAATCGCCGTCTCATTCCGATTCAATTCGCGCTGCCGATGCCAGGCATTAGAGGCGGGCGGCTCATACCAGAACTCCCCAGTGTTATGGTCGAACCCAACGTGGTACAGCGGAAAGCGGCCCAGTATGTACACCGGGTTGTCTTCCTGCTCCGTGCCCTCAGGCGCTTCCAAATCGATGCCAAGCTGGCGTACGATTATGTTACCAACCCGGTATATAATTCGCCCGTGCGGGTGGCGCATAGTGGGCTTGTGAATCACCACGGTCAGTAGCGCGTGATTCTCCAGCAGACTGTGTAGCGTTTCATGACCGAACATACCCTGGTCATACAGCACGCTTTCATCGTGCACCAACTCATCATCCGGTTTAATAAACGCGGCGAACTCCGGGAAAGTTTGGCGCAAGGTGGGAATCGGAACCGGATAGCGAATGGTTACCCGATTCGCCATATCCAGCGAAGTGGACCCAGCCTCTGGATACACGAAGCGCGGGTCGAGTGCGCTCACCTTGGGTGCGCCAGTAAACACTTCCTCCAGGTTAGGAATCGCCGCGCCTAACGGCAGCGGACCCATCTGTTGTGGCTGCGGCGGAACGGCGTCCATGGGAATCATAGCCTGTTCAGGCTGTGTACCTTCCGGCAGCATGCCGACAGTGGACATCATTTCCTGTTGTTCGGCCATCTGCATGGCAACCGCTTGCGCCTGCTCTTCAGCCTGCCGCTGATAGGAGCACTGTGGGCACGGCCCCTGCTCCATATCGTTAGCCGATTCATACCCGCAAACCGGACACCACATTTTTCGGTCCCCGGCGAACCTATCCCATTCCAAATACCAGAAACCGTTGCCCGCCCAGGGCAGGCATTCAATCGCCTCAATAAATTTGAGGTCCAGCTTCTGCGTGCGCCGCGCGTGCTTCAGAAGAGCCGTCGCCACGCGGGAACCATGCTGCTCTTCAAAGTCAGCCGTCGCCGGAATGACTTCGCAGGTGGGAACATTGCGTGTCATCTTGCCGATGAGTGACCGGGCGCTTGGCCGCATGATATTCATCATGGACCGCAGCCGCTTAGCATCATCGCCGATGATTCGTACTACATCTCCGGTTTCGCTATTACGTACAATAAGCTGGTCGCCTTTAATGTACCGAAGGTAAAAGTCCCAGTCAATGCTATATGACGAGCGTGCGTCGCTATCAACCCGGAAGTTTTCATCCAAGTCGGCAAGCAGCTGCTGCTCTTCATCATTTGGCTCGTACGTCTCAGGGGATGCCCAAGTCTGTACCACTGCGTCCAGTTCATGTGAATCACTACCCACGGACATCTTCCGCCCCCTTAACTTGCGACTTCTGATAGGCGATTGTGGCAGCACCCTTCTTGGCGGCCTTTTCCACATAGGCGGCTTTCAACAACTCGTCCCGCTCGCCCTCATCCACTTCCGGCTCTTTAGGCTCCTCGCCCCACGCATCGTTCCACGGCGGGAGGCCGTCCGTTTCGCCCGGCACCATACTAGGGTCGAACATATCTTCTACCGAGAGCGAGCCCGGCCCGTCGCCATACAGCTCTTCGCGCAACTGCTCAATTGGACTTCTCATTTAGATAAACTCCCACTTACTATCTTTGATATTGATCTGCTTACCGTCCGACGTGTCCACCATGAAAACAGCCGGCGCGTCCTCAATCTTCTTTTTCGCACTAGCCGCCAAATCCTTTTCAAGCGCATCCAACTGTAGCATAGCCGATTCTTTGCTAACTTCAGCCGCCACATAGTCTTTTTCATTTAAGGCTAATCCTGCGATGTGCGACTTGGACGCTAAATCTGCAAGAAACTGTCGGTTCTTATCAGTTTCGCGCATTATAAGCCACCCGCACCAGACTGCCATTCCGCTTATAGCCGTGCACATAAGCAGCACACAACCTACACATAGCCAGACCATTCGGATTCCTCCTGACGTTCATGAAGCTCTTTGTCAATCTGCATGAAGAAGGACCGGCGACCCTCCTCCATAGTTTTTAACCCTGCCATGGCAGTCTGCATATCAAAGATAGCGTGCGATATGGCAACGGATACGGCTATGGCCAGGGCCATTACGCGGTCATCGTGCATTCCCGCCGCGCCGCAGTAAGTGCTGTTACCCTTCTCCGTAATCTGCTGCTCGTACGCCACCAATTCCTCAATGGTATCGGAGCAATATACCAACAATCTATCATCTTTGATAACTTGCTGTAGAACGCCGAGCATAGACGGCTTGGAAGTCGAACTGGTGTCCACGCCGAACCGTGCATCTTGACCAAACGACGCGAACTCACCCTTGGTAGAATCCCGAAAAAGGTTCCAATAACACAGGTCTTTCTTCAATCGCTCCACAACTGCCCGGCCCAAACCGCCCGTCAATTCTACGATAAGTAGTGCACTATTGTACCAGACTCCAAGTTTGTACAGCTCGTCCGCATACTCATGGACTCCCAGCCAATCATGATACTGTGCCACCTGTTTGAAGGCCACGCGTCCATCGACGAGACACAACTTGAGTACGGATCCACAAGAAGGATCATGTTTTTTCGACAGTCCAGCTGCCGTATCTCCACCGATGATATATTGTGCACCCGGTTCTGGCAATTCCCACACCCTAAGAGGCCCCGCAACTTGTTCAACAAAATCGATATGTTTTGTATCGCATGTGACATTTAGTTCGCGCGCCTCCTTGGTCTCAGCCTGATTGTCCTGCACGGGGCAGAGAATTCCACGACGTGGCTTTATTGCCTTCAATGCCAACAAGTTGAGTTTATCCAAATCGAACACAGGGTTGGACGCCAAGGCGGCCGGCAACCCTTCGATGCGCGCCTTAATTTCCGAGGCGGGCATCCCCTGCATCTCAGCCTTGATTTGCTCATGTGGGACAATACCGGCGTCCCACTTTGAGATATGGTGAATGGTACAATACTTGGGCGACTCTGGATTATCCAAATCCTTGTGATTCAGCCGGTCAGGACCCCGCGCAACTTCAGATAAATCAGTCTCTTCCCACGCGCGCGGACCCGCCAGTGGCGTTCCGGTGAATATCAGATTCCCCGATTGGTCGCCGACGCGCTGCTTCATCGCACCAAGAAATTCGGCGGGAAGGTGCTCGTCCCCGTGGGCCAACTTCACGGTAAACGATTCGATGACACCGATGCCCTTCTCGCTAGTCGCCAACGCAATAGTCGTCTTTTTATGGTGCCCAGGGCAGGAGCCCGGCTGACCCTTAGCCTTGCACTCAGGGCACGCCAAATACACGATATGGTCGCGTTTGTCATAGCGATACAACCATGCTCCACCCTCTGGGAACATTGGCGACAACGGATTCTTTCCGCCATCTGGACCATCCTCGCCGGAAATCAGTTTCTTTTCAAAGGTCTTAGCGACGTAGTCAGAAAACGGAAGACCAGCCACAAGAAGAACTGAGCCAGGCCATGTCTTATCCCGCCAGGGGTGCGTACCCGTAGCACACCAATAATCTTCTGCATATCCGGCAGTGGTCTTCCCTGAGCGATTAGACCCGTAGAATCGACGTATATATGCAAGGCTTTTATGGAATTCCTCCGCTGTACGATGTGCCGGACGATACGCGACCATTGGATCCTTCGCACGAATCGCCTCAAAATCGTCGAGCAGCCTGCGCCAGGTGCGCGCCCAATCTAGCAACCAAGGTGGCCGGGATACTTGGGGAATCTGCGCGGCTGCATAAGCCGTCTCGTGAAAGTACTTCGCTGTACTCCAATGGATACCGGCACCTTCCGGCTCATCGTGGCCGG
>Ga0265297_10001716_pt1 | contig 49026 bp, 52 predicted proteins | sample Munlanlwell13791_FD_192502 | JGI IMG/M metagenome (GOLD analysis project Ga0265297, IMG submission 192502) | Leachate microbial communities from a municipal landfill in Southern Ontario, Canada - Leachate well 137-91 | ecosystem: Engineered > Solid waste > Landfill > Unclassified | place...
ATTGATAAATTTCTTGAAGTTTGCTGGCAATTCAATAGATTTAGTATTATTACACGAGGTTGAACCTCTCGACCAATTGACGAAACAGCTTTTAACCTTATCAGAAAGTGATGACCCAGAAATTGTTTTATTTGCCATAGAAATTTTAGCCAGAATAAATATCTACGGCAACCCGCAAAAAGAAAATATCGACAAAAGAATTGCTACTTATTTTTCTAATCAATCTTAAAGCAAAAATTATTCTTTTTTACTGTAATTATTTGAATTAAAAAATTAGAATTTTGTATATTGTAAAATTCCAATTCTTATAGTATATATAGGTTATTGTAAGTTTGGAGGGATGTCAGAGCGGTCGAATGAGATAGTCTTGAAAACTATTGTGGGGCAACTCACCGGGGGTTCGAATCCCTCTCCCTCCGCCAGATTACCAAGTTTGAACCCAGGGTTAAAATTTTGGTGGGATAATTTTTATAAATGTGATTTTTAAAGAGTATTTTTTAGAATGTTGGCACATTTGTAAAATCCTTTTATTTCTTATATAATTAATATATATGAATAAAGATGATATCTACAATTTATCAATTGAAAGAGATACGGAAACTTTGATTGACCGTACTTTGGAAAATTTAGGATGGGTTAGTGATCCAAAAAGTCACGAGAGAAATGTGTATAAACAACAACCAAAGACCGTTGAGCAGAAAAAAGCCTTAGGTGGTTTAAGACCGGATTATGTGTTGTATAAATCAAATTCTGATCAGCCAATAATAGTTATCGAAGCAAAGAAAACCCGAAAAAATATACACGAGGCCTTAAAACAAGGCTTAGATTATGCTCAAAAAATTAAAGCACCTATTGTATTTGCAACAGATGGAATTTTTACCAAAACATTGCATATCAAAACAAAAAAGCCATTAACTCTTAATGGAGAGGAATTGGATGAACTTATTAAGGAGTACATCGCTTTACAATATATAGATACTAGCGACGTACTTACTAAAGACAAGAAGGTTATAGAATCGCGTAAAGAGCTTATAGGTATTTTTGATCAAGCGAATGATATTTTACGAGGGGAAGGCTTACATGCTGGAGTTGATAGATTTAGTGAATTTGCCAATCTTTTATTTCTAAAAATTATTTCTGAAAGAGAAGATCTAAACGAACAAAACGGTGTTGCTAATGTTATACCAAGAGAATTCAGATGGAATTTCTTTAAAAATAAAAATGATAATGAGTTAAAGCAGTATATAAATTCTATAGTATTGAAATACTTTAGAGAAAGGTTTAATGACGCTAATATATTTACTGATCTTCGAATTCAAAACCCAGAAAGATTAAAAAGGATAATCGACATGCTTGATCCTTTGTCTTTGATAGATACTAATGCTGATATAAAGGGAGATGCATTTGAATATTTTTTGAAATCGTATAGCTCTGGCAATAGTAATGATATGGGACAGTACTTTACTCCACGTCATATTGCAAAAACTCTTGTAAAATTACTTAATCCTCAACTTGGGGAGAAGGTGTATGATCCTTTTTGTGGTACTGGAGGTATGCTAACCGAGACATTCAAATATATTCACAACCGGATGCCACAAAATAAAAATTCAGATGAGATTTTGAGAAAAAATACCGTATACGGGAGGGAGTTAACAAGTATTGCTCGAATTGCGAAGATGAATATGATTCTTATTGGCGATGGGCATAGTAATATTCAACAGATGGATAGTTTAGAGAACCCAGTTAAAAACGAATATGATGTGGTCATAACTAACATACCATTTTCTCAAGAAACAGAATGGGGTAACTTGTATGATCTGCCGACTAAGAATGGAGATAGTATTTGTTTACAACATTGTCTAAAGTCACTTGATAGTGAAAATGCAAACAGTCGTGCCGGAATCATAGTGCCGGAAGGTTTTTTATTTGATTCTAAATTTGAAAAAGATAGGGAATGGTTAGTCGAAAAATTTGATTTACAAACAGTAATATCGTTGCCTTCTGGTGTTTTTTTGCCATACACTCCACAAAAAGCCAGTATTCTTCATGTAAAAATAAAGAATAAATCTGAAAAAAAAGAAAAGATATGGTTTTTTGATGTAAAATCAGACGGATATACTTTAGATAATTACAGAAAACCTACTAAAAAAAATGATCTAGATAATTTATTAGATGGCATTCATTTTGATGTTTTAGAAATTGCAGAAATAAGAAAAAAGAAATATGAACTTTTAAAGTCACTATATACGGCGAATGGAATACCATCGGGAAGATACAAGAGTGTAAGTCTAAAATCAATTGCTACTGTAACTTTTGGAAATTCTGCACCACAAGATCTAGATTCTTTCGAAGGTGGAATTTATCCATTTATCAGAGTATCCGATCTAGCAAAAGAACATATTGCCTTCAATCTTAAAGAAACTAGAGATTTATTGAATGAACAGGGAATTAAAGGATTAAAATTATTTTCTAAAGGAACAATTTTATTTCCTAAGAGCGGAAAATCTGCGTTAAAAAACCATCGAGGAATACTAGGCTGTGATGCTTATGTTGTGAGTCACTTTGCTTGCATTACACCAAATGAGGATAAAGTAGATCCATATTATCTTTTGAATTGTTTGATAAATATTAAAGCCCAAGATATTTTATTGAATGAAGGATATCCATCGATTAGAAGGGGGACATTTGAAGATTTACAAATTCCACTACCACCACTAAATGTTCAACATGGCTTAGTTAAAGAAATTAGAGAAATTGTCGAACTGGAAGATAAAGTTAAGGCGTTAAAGAAGAGGCTCGATATAAAGTTTGAGGACGATATTCTCGAAAAACAAAATGATGAATAAATTCAAGATTATCTATCTGCTCAATTAGATGGAATATTCTATTATACTTTTGTCATCAACAGATTTTGACATAGATACTTCAAACCATTCAGGATGAACTTTGTAAATTGCCCGTAACTCCTTTATACTTTTATCAATAACCGCGAAACTTAGCCGTGTTCTCGGTTCAAAGTTCCGGACATCGCCACCGCATAAATTAAGACCACCGAAAGGTAGTCTTTATTTTTGCAAAAGGGGAGAGAGGGATTCGAACCAATCAGTATTATATTTCAAAAATAACTGATACAATATAATCATTAATAAATTAAAATAAAAATATGGAAAAATATTGTCAGGCATGTGGAATGCCATTAACAAAAAAAGAAGATTTTGCAGGAGGAGACGAGAATTCAAATTTTTGCTTATATTGCGTCAACGAAGATGGCAGTGTTAAATCTTGCGAAGAGATTTTTGAAGGCGGAGTTCAGTATTTTATAAGCCAGCTTGGAGACGATAGGGTACTAGCGGAAAAAATGGTAAGGAAAAATATGTCCCAATTACCATATTGGAAAGATAAGAATTGTGCAATTATAAATGGAGACATGGCAACAGACGAGGAATTTGCAGAGGCGTTAAAGAAAATAGGATATTCTAAATAAAAGTATTTAGTACATAGCCACTCTAACGAGTGGTTTTTGCTTTTAAAGCTCTTTTCGTGTATTTATTTGGATGTTATAGTTAATCTAATATGAAGAAACAAAAATTTTATGCATATTTAATAGGAGATAAAAAAGGAGTAACTGATAATTGGCCAGAATGCCAGAGTATTGTTTCGGGCAAGCAGGGAGCAAAGTATAAGAGTTTTGAAAGCAAAGATGAGGCTGAAATGTGGCTTGAGGCAGGAGCAGATTATGCAATCAAGCACTTGGCAGCTGAAAAAGGCATTTATTTTGACGCAGGTACTGGAGGAGGGAATGGCACGGAAATAAATGTTACCGATGAAAATGGAAAGAGCTTGCTTAAAAATATCTTTCCTCCCAAAGAATTAAATCCTAAGGGGCACTATTCTTTAGCAGGAAAAACTAATAATTTTGGCGAACTGTCAGCTTGCAAATATGCAATCGAAATATCAATCAAATCAGGGAATAAAAAAATCTTTGGAGATAGTAAATTAATATTAGATTATTGGTCAAAGGGGTTTATAAAAAAAGACTTACCGCAGGAAACAATTAATCTTGCAAGCGAAGTTAAAAAACTAAGATATGAATATGAAAAAAGTGGGGGACAGTTAATCCATATTTCAGGAGGAAAAAATCCTGCTGATTTAGGTTTTCATAAAGGAATATAACAAATGAAATTAAAAACATTAACAAAACTATTATTAATAATTCTGTTGACTTTTTTCTTAAAAAAAGAAAATGATTATTTTTACTTTGGCAAAACAATAAATTCAGTTTTTCCGTGTAATCAAGATGTTGTTAATTCGTTTCCATGCTATGCGAATTGGGATATAGGATTAATCCTGATAGGATTATTATGCTGTTGTTTCTTATTGATTTCGGCTATTATTGATTTAACAAAACACAAAAAATAATTAAAGAAATAAAATATTTATCTAAAAAAAGCTTTTGACTATATAATTAAGCATAAAAAAGCAATGCCAAGGACTACACTTAGATATGCAATATGTCTAAGGAGTTAAAAGCTTTGGCAATGGGAAAATAATAAATTTAAAAATAAGTAACTAATTATATGGATAATCTGCAAAGTAAGGAAAATAATTGTGAAAGTTGCGGAATGCCTCTTAGTGGAAAATTTATTTCAAGATTTGATGCCCATTATTGTGTTTATTGTCAAAATCAAGAAACTGGCGAATTAAAAAGTTATGAAAAAGTTAGGGCAGGATCAATAGATGCTGCCGCAAGATTAATGGGAAAATCAATAGAAGAAGCTACTGCAATGGCAGATGAAATATTACCAACCCTGCCAAGGTGGAAAAATAATAAATAATTATATTAAAAATATGGAAAATAATCATACACAGTGTTGTTCAGAGTTCAAGCCAGAATTATTTGACGAAAAAGAACATTTTTGGCAGGACAAAACATTTATAAAAGATGAGGTTATACAATTTATGCATATGCCTTTGAATATGGGTAGTGTCGTTACAAGGATGTGGAGCAAAATAAAAAAAGCAGAAGCTAATCCTGCTGATCAAGATTTTTTAATGCTTTGCTATGACCCATCTCCTTGGAAATCAGAGATATATATGACAACTACAAAAATTATTCCAAATGCTACAAATATAACTTTATCGGGTACTTTTTTAAGCAAAGTTTTTGATGGCCCATACCAAGATATTCCAAAATTTGTAAAACAAATGGAAATGTATGTAGCCTCAAAAGGGAAATCAATTTCAAAAATGTATTTTCACTATGCATATTGTCCAAAATGCGCTAAATATTACGGACATAATTATATAATTGCTTTTGCGCAAACATAAGATTTTGCAGGTCGATACGCAGATTGACGATGGATATTTAATGCGATAAGATGGCACAAATAATAAAATAAAATACAAAATAATGGAAGTTCAAAAAGAAAAAACACTTGTAATAATAAAACAAGACGGAGTGCAAAGATCATTGATTGGTGAAATTATCAGCAGGATAGAAAGGACAGGATTAAAATTAGTAGCAATGAAATTCGCTTTTGCAACTGAAGATCAATGCTGGAAACATTACAACAAAGACGATGTTTGGTTTGAATCAAAAGGCGGGATTACAGTTAAAAATCGCGAAGCAATGGGTCTTCCAGTAGAAAAACCTGCTATTGAATATGGAAAGGATATTATGAGAGGAAATGTCAATTATATGACTTCGGGGCCATTGGTTATGATGATTTGGCAAGGGAACAAAGCTGTTGGAATTGTTAAAAAAATCGTTGGAGGCACAGAACCTCTAACTTCAGATGTAGGTACTATCCGAGGCGACTTTACTTTGGATTCTTACGAACTTGCAAATATTGATGGCAGAGCAGTAAGAAACCTTATTCATTGTTCCGATCTGAAAGAAGAAGCTGAAAGAGAAATCAAAGTTTGGTTTACCGAGGCTGAAATTATGAAATATCGTTTAGTGAATGAAGAAATTTTATACGATGTGAATTTAGATGGTATTAAAGAATAATTATAAAACTCGTTTGCAAAAGCAAGCGAGTTTTATTTAACAGTAAGAAATCTATGATGTATAATGTATTTATTATAAATTTTTTAAAATATAATTATGGAAGAAATATTTACAAAAGAAGAAGCTAAACAATTAGGAGAAAAATTAGGTGTTGATTGGAGCCTTTTTGATGTTGAGCAATTGTGGAAGGGAATGCAAGTAGAATTAGAGCATGGTACTAGAAATCCAAATACAAATGTCACAAATAATGATAAATTAACGACAGCAAAAATAGCCCTTGCTCATTTAAATGAATTTCCCGACTATTATGTTCGTTTGGAAAAGTTAGAGAAAGAAGCTGATGAGTTTTGGGGAAATAAAACAGCCTAAGGCTGTTTTTGTTTTCAGCACACTTGACAAATTGTTAGAAATAGATAACATATAAATATGTTAAATAATTCTAACATTAATAATTAAAAAAATGACAACAAAAAATTTTAGGAATATTAGGATAATTATCGTAATTGCACTCGCAATGGCAATATCTTATTCGCAAGCCTTTGCTTACCAAAATTACTTCCTTTCAATAGGCATCATGATTTTAGCCGCCTTGGCAATATATCTGATGAGAAAAAAAGTTAAAGGAGTCTTGGCTGACGAAAGGGATTATGAAACAGGAGGAAAAGCTGCATTGCTTGCTATGCAAATATATTGCTGGATGGGAGTAATAGCCATGTTTATCCTGAAATCTCAAGCACATATTAATCCGGCCTATAATGTAGCCGCCACAACCCTAGCTTTTTCGGTTTGTATATATATGTTGCTTTACAGTTTTATTTTTCAGTTCAAAAGCAAGAATAAGTTCTGGAACAAGTGGGTTATCTATACTTTTATAGTTTTGCTATTTTTTGTGGCTATGAGTATTTTCGGGATATTAAAAATGTAAAATTATGAAAAACAGAATCAAAGAATTGAGGACAAAATTAAATATAACCCAAGATGAGCTCGCTCGTAGTGTTGAGGTACGCAGAGAGACGATAGTGTTTTTAGAACAAGGGAAGTATAATCCCTCATTGAATCTTGCTTATAATATAGCAAAAAAATTAGGAGTAAAAATAGACGATTTATTTATTTTTGAAAATAAGAAAAAATAACAAATAAAAAACACTGCAAGAAGAAGCAGTGTTTTTCAATTTAATTTCCACCAGCAGGTGCTGATCCTCCAGTTCCTCCATCAGTTGGAGGCGTACCGCCTTCCGGAGGCATTCCTCCCTCGGGAGGTATTCCACCTTCTTCTCTAGGTGTTCCTCCATTGCCATTTATATCTTGGAGAATATTTGTTTTAGTTTGATTATTTTCTGTTGCTGGATTTTTTAGAAAATATGCACCAACAGCAATTAAAATCAAAACTATTATCCCTATTGAAGTATATATCGTTTTTTTAGTCATTATTTCTTTACAGTTTTTCTATTAAGCTGATTATACGTATTTATACGAAATATACTTTTCAAATGGTGCAATTACGATTTTTTGAATCCTTCAACTAAAAATAATATTCCAGTGAATAGGGGAATGATTCCTATTATTAAGCCGCTTTGCCATTCATTATTAAAACTAACTGCTAAATAATACACTCCTAATGCAACAAAAAACCAACCTCCAATTTTTGGCCACTTCCAAGCAATAATCGTTATTCCTAGTATTACAAAAGTTACAAGCGCATGCATTAAAGAACTCTGCCAGCCAAAATCAGGACTAAATCCTTCTAAGATAAAGAGAGCAAAGAACCCCACAATCAAAACTGCCAACGTTCTTGATAAATAATAGATTATTTTTTTCATATTTTTTATTTTATTATTAACATCTATATTATAATCTAATCATTTCTTAAGTTCTAGCAATGTATTAACAATAGTAAAATGTGTTACGAAATATCGTGATGTTTTTTTATTCAAAAAACAAATAAAGATTCTTATTTTATTAATGTAAAATCTCCATTTAAAATAATTGGATTCATTGCTGCAATTTCATCTCGATAGTTTAAATCAGGAATTTCTTCTAATAGATAGATTAGTTTATTGAGAATAAGAGCAAAACCCATTTCAAGAAAAGTATTTCCGCCAATATATCCTTTTATATTTTTCCTTTCGATATTTATTACTAATATGGCATCGCTTTCTTTAATTTTTTCAAAATATCCTCGAATCAAATCATATTCAACTTTATTTTTTGCTGATTCAATATGCATTTCATCTGTTGTATCCATATTGGCATATTCGTATGTAAATTCTGGAAGCACAACTTGATGTCCTAATTCTTGGAGCTTCTTTTCCGCCTCAATCATTTCTTTTGATGCGGTCATACTTCCGCAAATAACAATTTTCATATTATAGATTTTTATTAAGACTTATTACTATGATTAATTACTTTTACTTAAACATTTTCTTCAATTCTTCTAGCACTTGAGGCAGTATTGTCCATCCGCTTGATCCATTAAGATGTCCACCATTAGGGATTATTACAAAATTACAGTTCAGTTCCTTGGATAAAAATTCTGCATTGTTTAATGGAACATTTGGATCGTTCTCTCCGTGAATAATGCAAATATTGTTTGTTTTCGATTTTATAGCCGAAAAATTAAAAGGATTTTCTAAAAATGAATCTATTTTTTTATTATTGTTTTTTTCCGATGGACTCGAAACCAATATAACTCCAGCGATTTTTCCAGAGGATTTTTCAAGATAACGAAGAATAGTTGGGGCACCTAGACTGTGTCCAATTAAATATATTTCATCAGATTGGTTTTTTTCAACATTCCGAGTTATTTCATCTACCCATTCATCACAAATAGGATTATCTGGATTTGGCATTGCAAGTGCGCATGCATAAATATCTAGTTTTCCGAGTTCTGCCATAAGCCAAGGTCTCCATCCTCCATTTGGACTACCTTCAAAACCATGAATTAAAAAAACTTTTTTCATATTTTTAATATTACTATTTCTTAAAAATCTTTATTAAGATTATATCACAAAATAAAACCAAATAGGAAAAACTCCTCTCTGTCATTGCGAACCTTTAGGTGAAGCAATCTAATCCCTTTCTCAGGGCTAATATTTAACGCCGAGGTCGGACCTCATTCGTCTAAACGTCGAGGTCGGACCTCAAGGATTTCAAAATAGCTTATATAATTTATTTTATCAATCTAAAAAAGGTGAATTAAAAGAAATTATCGTCATAAAAATTACTTAATAATAGCTTCAATTATATATAAAAATCAATATTGACCGAAACCCCTTTTTTATATAGTATGGTTATATTGAATACTGGAGAGGTGCCAGAGTGGCCGAATGGGGCATCCTGCTAAGATGTTAACCGGCAACGGTTCGAGGGTTCGAATCCCTCCCTCTCCGCCAATAAAATAGACACCCAGAGGGTGTCTATTTTATTGGAAGAAAACGGAGAGGGAGGATTCGAAGACGGAGCCACGACTGGCGGCGAGTCAGGCCTCCAAAAAATTTTAGCAAAAATTTATTTGGAGGCGAATCCCTCCCTCCGTTTCTCGTTATTCATTTTTTCTTTTTGTCATTTCCTTGAAGAAGGGAATCTAATAAGATGTTCTTAATCAACTGTCATTGCGATTCGCCAGCTGGCGGAGAAGCATTTATCTCGCCGAAGCCAGGAGTGTAGACGGACAAAGTACCAATTACTAATTACTAATTACGAACGATTGACATATAATCCAAATGGTCTCAATATTTAATTAAAGATTTTAGTAATAAAATCAAAAATCTCTAGAAGATATTGAAAATTGATAAAACGTTCACATTGGTTTATGAATATGAACGATTTACACGATGACGTTCATATCTGGGCAAAGATATAAACAAAATTAAAGGCTTTCAAATAAGTAAATTTCTGATAAAATGAGATTATAAAATTAAAACCAGTAAAAACAATAGATCGCCAAAGTGCTTGAGTAAGCGTAGATCAACTTTTAAAATAATATGGCAAAAACAATTAAAATTTTTCTTGTTGACGGAGAGCCAAATGGACTAAAAACTGCCGAACTAAGTAATTGGGTTGGTCAAGCGATAGTTATTCCTCGAAATAAACTTAAGGATATCAAACGACGCCCTGATTGCAATAAGCCGGCAGTTTATTTTTTAGTTGGCAAAGAAAACGAAGAAGCACTACTTTCAACTGCATACATAGGAGAAGCTGAAAATTTATGGAATAGATTAACTACGCATGATAATTCTAAGGATTTTTGGTTTACCGCGATAGCTTTTATTAGCAAAGACAGCAATTTAACCAAAGCCCATGTTAAATACCTTGAAAGCCGATGCATGGAAATTGCTACGCAGGTAAAAAGGTATGAATTGGAAAACGGAGCAAAATCAGTGTTACCGTCATTATCTGAATCAGATATTGCGGAAATGGAAGAATTTTTGAGCAATCTGAGATTACTATTGACAGCGGTTGGGTATCCGATTCTCCAAGAAGTAGTCCCTAAGGAACAAATCAATTTATCCGACCCACTTTTTGCATGTAGTGGAAAAAAGGCATTAGCAAGCGGACGGATGACAAATGAGGGGTTTGTAGTTTACAAAGATTCAACAGTAACAACCCAACTTTCTAGCGCTATCGCAGAAAGAAATAAAAGAAATATTGAAAAACTGATTTCCAATGGTTATTTAGAAAAAAAAGATGAAGATCTTTATGTTTTTATAAAAGATTATGTTTTTAATAGTCCAAGTGCGGCTTCTGATATCGTTTTGGGCAATTCAACAAGTGGTTGGAAAAAGTGGAAAACCAAAGATGGAAAAACGCTTGAAAAAGTTTACAGAAAATAATTATGACAAAAATAAAAGATATTTCCAAAATAGATCGTCCTCGAGAAAGATTCTTAAAAAAAGGACCAGAAGCACTTTCAAAAAGCGATCTTTTGGCAATTTTACTTGGAAGTGGGATTAAGGGAAAAAATGTCCAACAACTGTCACAGCAGATTATAAAAAAATTTAGTAAAGACTTTTTAAATATTACCGTTGATGATTTGAAAAGTATTTCTGGTATTGGCGAAGCAAAGGCATTGCAAATTGTTTCTGCAATTTCTTTGGTTAAAAGATTTTATATAGAAGACCAAGCGAATGAAATTATCATAAAAAATTCTCAAGACGTTATCTCTCTTAACTATGATTTGCGAGACAAGAAGAAAGAACATCTTGTTTGTATGTATCTCAACGCTCGAAATGTTTTGCAAAAGAAAGAAATCGTTAGTGTTGGACTATTAGATAAAACACTTCTTCATCCACGAGAAATTTTTTATCCTGCAACAGAACTAAACGCCGCTAGCGTAATCATTGTTCATAATCATCCTTCTGGAGATTCATTGCCTAGCGAAAAAGATATTCAAATTGTTGAAAAAATAGCACAGGCAGGTGAAATAATGGGAATACCTGTAATTGACTTCATCATCGTTTCTGAAAACAATCATTATAGCTTTTATGAAAAGTTAAAAAAACGAAAAGAGGGATTTGATTATGTCGCTGACGGAATACAGGGCACACTTTTTGCAATACTTGAAGCCGAAAGACCATCCTATGAAATAACCGCCGAAAAAATCCAAGAAAATTATTTCTATATTCCGCAAGTAAAAGAAAACCATCTCCAGCTACACAATCGCAGATATATTGGCAATAAACATAAGCTAATTGAATGGATTTTTTCTGTAATTAATAAAGAATGCAGTGGCAATTCTTTTGCGGATATTTTTGCAGGAACGGGTGTTGTATCCGCTGTTGCAACCAAACACTTTGAAAAAGTTTTATTAAACGACTTTCTCCATTCAAATTACGCAATATATCGTGCATTTTTTGGAAACGAAGTATGGGATAAAACCAAAATAGATAATATCATTAAGAGTTATAACAATATTTATGGCGATGATTTAGAAGAAAATTATTTTTCTGATAATTTCGGGGGTAAATTTTTTAGTAAAAATTCAGCAAAAATCATCGGCTTTATCCGTGAGAATATAGAGGAAAATAGAAAAAATTTAACCGAGAGAGAATATTATATATTGATCACCTCGTTGCTTTATACCGCCGATAAAATTGCAAACACAGTTGGTCATTTTGACGCTTATTTTAAAAAGGAATTTGTAAATGACAGTTTCTTTATGAAACCGATTGATCCGATAGATACGCAAGAAATAGCAATTTTTCAAGAAGACACAAACAATCTGGCAAAAAAAATAAATGCTGATGTGGTTTATATTGATCCGCCCTATAACTCAAGGCAATACAGTAGATTTTACCATGTGCTTGAAACGTTGACTAAGTGGGATAAACCAAAGCTTCATGGGGTTGCGTTAAAACCGAATCCGGAAAATATGAGCGACTACTGTCGAGCTAACGCCAAAGATAAATTTGCGGAACTCGTGAGGGACCTTGACGCTAAATATTTGGTCGTTTCATACAATAACACTTACGATTCAAAAAGTAATTCCTCAAAAAATAAAATCACACTCCAAGAGATTGAACATATTTTGCAGAAAAAAGGACCAACCAAAGTTTTTGAAAAAAATTATAGACATTTTAATGCAGGCAATACCAATTTCAATAATCACAAGGAATACCTGTTCGTAACGAAAGCAAAAATATGAGCAATAAAATAAAAAGGTCGCCCCTGTTTTATGTCGGCGATAAATATAAGCTGATGAAACAACTCATAAATTTTTTTCCCAAAGAAATAAATAATTTTTATGAACCTTTTGTCGGTGGCGGCACTGTATTTTTGAATGTTGAGGCAAAAAAATATTTTCTCAATGATATAGACAAACATCTGATAAATATTCAAAAACTTTTAATCGCCAGCTCAAAAAATCCAGAAAAGTTTTTCAAAGATACCGAAAAAATAATCCACAAATATAAACTTTCGCATTCATATAAAAAAGATATTGTCCCCGATTCGTTAAAAAAGGAGTTTAAAAAAACCTATTACGCAAGATTTAATAAGGAAGGATACGATAAATTAAGAATGAACGTAAACAATTATCAAAAAAACGACCCCTTGATTTTATACATCCTACTTATTTATGGATTTAATAGAATGCTAAGATTCAATGGTGGAGGAAAATTTAATTTACCTGTTGGTAATGTTGATTTTAATAAAAATGTGGTTAACGCCTTAAATGGTTACTTTGATTTTGTACATGATAAAAAAATATCTATAACTTCAAAAGATTTCAAAAAGTTTTTCTCAGACAAAAAATATTCAAAAAATGATTTTGTATATTTAGATCCACCATACTTAATATCCGCAAGTGAATATAATAAGTTATGGAACAAGGAATTAGAAACAAATTTATTAAAAATGATTGATGTCTTAGACAAGAAGGGTGTTAAATTTGCTTTATCAAATGTTACCCACTATAACGGGAGTAAAAATGATTTATTATTGGAATGGATGAAAAAATACAAGGTACATAAAATTGAAAGCAATTACATTAATTATCACAATAACGGCAAAAAGATAATTAAGGAAGTTTTGGTTACTAACTATTAAAATTATGACTAAACGAAAATCTGAATACAAACCATTATTATTCACGACAACAATGAGAAACCCTGAACGGTTGAAGAATTTTTTGACTGTGCTTGCGGAATATGATGGCGAAATTTTAACAAACGAAATTATTGATAAAATCGCAAAATCCTTAATTCAAAAAGGGTTATACCAGCCCATGAAAGTATCCTCAGCTGTAAAAGATAAATGGAACAATGAGATTGAATTAAGCGAAACTGAAACCGAAAAAGTATTTACCGACAACCCTCAAAGCCACAAAGAAGCAGGGTTTGAAAAAGGGTGGCCATCAAGATTTGATACTTGGTTTAAAATTGCCAAAGAACTTGGCTTCGTTTGGTATTGGCAAAATGAAGAAATAGAATTTTCCGAAAGCGGAAAAATGTTGTTGGACAAAGAAAAGCCAGAAAATGAGTTAATGATTTTTGCAAATGCTTTTGCGAAATATCAACGCCAAAATCCATTTCGTCGAGTTTTAAATAAAAATGTTCCGCTTATTTTGCTTATACAAACTATAAAACTTTTAAATAATGACCCAGCATACAGGGGGGCTGGTATATCCAGATCGGAAATACCATTATTGTTATGTTGGCAAAACGATAATGCTGAAGATTTATATCGAGAAATTAAAAAATTACGCAAAAAGCATGGATATACACCGAGCAATGAAGTGATTTTAGATCTTTGCTACGAATTACTAAATGAAACAAAAAGAGATGATAATTCAATTCTTGGTGATTATCCTGACGATTTTATACGAAAAATGCGTTTAACTGGCTTACTTTCTTTGCGTGGCGGTGGTCGTTTCATAGATATAAACTCAAAAGAATCTGCAACTGTAAATTATATTTTGAAAAATTATATTTCTTACAAAGAATTTAAAACGGAAAAAGAATTTTTTGAATATATCGGACAAGTTGACCACGATTTAATCTCAACGCTTACTGTATTTAAAGCACCAGCAAAAACCACAAAAGCAGAATTGGAAAAATGGGTTGATCATTATGCTTGGGATTCAATTAAAACCGAACTTCTTAATTTGGCACAGAAAAAATCTTCTAGCGATAATATTTTGAGAGTCATTGAACAACCTTTACGATTGGAATTTTTAACTTCATTGGCAATTCTTAAAAAACTGCCTAATGTTATTGTAAGACCGAACTTTATATCCGATGACGAAGGACTGCCAACAAGTTTTGCGTCTGGCGGAAGCCCTGACATTGAATGTTTAGAAGAAAAAGATACGGTTTTGGTTGAAGTAACTTTACTTACTGGGACACAACAACATATCAGAGAGTCGTTTTCCATACATCGCCATCTTGAAGAATATGTCAAAAGAGGCACAAAATCATATTCCGTATTCATTTCTCCAAAATCTTTTATTGACACCGAACGCTACTTTGATTTTATTAAAAAAGATGGTTTGGAAGTTAGAGTTTCGGATATTGATAAATTTGTTAATAGCCTTGAGGCAAAAACAACATTAAACGAGGTAACCCTGTAATTATTGCTGTCTGTATAAAACTAATGTGGCGCGGCGGCTAGTTTCAATTCTAAAATATTTCCTTAAAATTATTAACTAAAAAAATGAAAAAAATTGCCTTAGCCATTGTTGGAATCATTGCCGCGCTTCTGGGATTGCTTTGGTTTTTGCAGGGAGCAGATTTAGTTCATATCAAGCCCTTATTGTGTTTTGCCAATTGCCAACCCGTTACCGGCAAATCATTGACTTGGCAAATTACCGGAGCGATTATGTTTATTGTTGGCATATTTATTATTTATAAAAATATAAAAAAACATAATGACTAAAACAATAGATTTAAATACCAGATTTTACATTGATATCGATCTTAAAACCAAAAAAGTCATTGGCTGGGATTATGGCCAGAGACAAGAAATTATACAGGAATTACCCGACCCCAATCATTGTCGGATTTTTATTACCAAAGGCCAATACAATAAATTGGATAAAGAAAAATAATTATCAACTATGATTTTTAAACACTCATCAAAAAATAAAGGTATAATAATTGGGATTATTAGCTTTGCTGTGGGGGCGTTAATTTTCAATTATTCGCCATTAATTTTTCAAGAAGGTAATCCTTGGCCGCAAATCAAAGGAATTATGCAATTAAAATTTAGTGGCGCGGACATAGTTCCATTGTCTAGTTCGGACAATAAATTCATGACTGAAAGCAAAAACGAAATGGTTATACATAATTTTATGAAAACTAAAGGGTATGAGTTTACAGAACAAATGGGGTCAGGTTATTTTTTCAAGTCTCCGACAGGACAAAGTGCAGTTGTTACTCACAAATATTACAGCCGTTTTTATTCGCTTTGGGATGTTACTTATTATGCTGAAAATAAAGAAAGTAGCCTTGTCGAAAAATTAAGAGATTGCCTGCCAAAAAGCGATACTGCCAGCGCTGAAAAATGCGACGAGCTCTTGAAACAAATTACCGATTTTGATTCTTGTGTCATGGCAGGATTTTCCATAATGAAATCAAATCCGCCTCAGTGCGCCACGCCAGATGGAAAAACTTTTACCCAGGAAACAAATAGGTGAAGCATATTGAAATAATCTCATCGAAAAATATTGATAAAAAAAGATTAGTTAATTTATTGAGATCAGTTGAAGAAAAACAGAAATAAAGAATTTATTGCCGCGAATATGCCCAAATTAAAAAGCGTAAAAAATATCAAAAGCGATCTCCTAAAAATCCCCGGGGTTGGCGAGAGTATTGCCGAGAATTTGCGGAATATAGGAATCTACACTGTCGATGACTTGAAAGGCAAAAACCCCGAACGACTTTATGGGCAGTCCAACAGAATTGTCGGGAAGATCCAAGATAGATGCCTCTTGTATGTTTTTCGCGAAGCGGTATATTTTGCCGAACATAAAAAACCTAATCCTGAAAAATTAAAATGGTGGAATTGGAAAGATAAAAATACTAAAATTAAATCGTCTAATAATTAACGATAAAATAATTTTATGAAAAACACACTTATAAAAATATTTGCAGGACTTGCCTATGTCGCCATGGTAATAGTAAATTCTTTGGCCAATATCTTGCCGATCAACGGTCGAACTACCGGCGCGGTGTCTAATGCCTATCCTAATCTCTTTGCTCCGGCCGGTCCCGCCTTTTCCATTTGGGGTTTGATTTATCTACTGCTTGGCGGATATGTGGTGTATCAGTTTGTGAAAAAAGATCAAAAAACCGAAGAACTGTTGCAGAAAATCAATCCGCTTCGTATTTTACTCTTTATTAAATTAGCCTTGAGGTGGTTACAAAATGTAACCAACTGTGAGTTGTCCGAAAGAATCGGACAACTGAAATCCTGCAATAAGCTTCTAAAATAATCTATGGGTTGTATATTTTTAGCACTCTTTAACTCTTTCAAATTTTCTGGTAATATGCAATTAACAATTTAATATCACTGGTCGGAAGACCAGCGACCTAACCCCTTTGATTTTCAAAGGATATGGTCGGGAAACTCGTTGAAAATACTGACCCCCGCGTCAGCGCTTTTCAACGAGTCATATCGGGAAACCGGTATGGGGCCGCAAGGCCTAGCTGGCGTGGGGTTTTGTGTATATACACCTTTTGCTCCAGCTACAAATAGCTGTTTTTATTTATTAATTTCATGCAAACAAAAAAATCTTAATACAAATAAAAGGATTAAAAGTATGGCCAAAACTCAAACAAAAACAATGTTTCAAGTTGCCATAAAGGATCTAGTGGATATTTGTCCTCATTGCGAATCCAGAGCACATTTTCAATTATTATTTTCTGATAATTATCAAGAAAATAGCGAAAGTATTATTTATTATGCTGTTTTTAGATGCGTGCCATGCAAAAAATTAATCCTAAAGACTTTCAAATTTTGCAAAAATGAATTCAATAAAAACAATTTACTCGCAGTAGGCTGGCAAGACAAATTTCCAAAAGAAAGAATAGTATACAACAGATTTGAAGGAATTGTTCCATTAAGCGCCTTAGAAGATTTTAAAGAAGGAGTTATCTGTTTGCACAACGAGTGTCCGCGAGCTGCAGTTACAATGTTTAGAAGGTCACTCCAATCAGCATTAATAGATAGGGGAGCGAGTAGGAAATTAGCATTGATAGAACAAATAAAAAATACCTCTTTCCTTACAAAAGATATGAAAGAATGGGCCTACAGTATAAGAACCTTTGGCAATTGGGCTGCACATCCGCAATGCGATAATCTAAAAGATGTAGACAAAGAAATTGCCCTAGAAACCAAATTATTTATAGAAGAATTCTTTAATTATGTTTATGTAATGCCACTTCGCGTAACTAACGCCCGCAAGAACATCATCTTTGAGTAAAAAAGCAAACCTCCGAGGTCCGACCTTGGCTTACATCCATACTAGGTTAGTATTTCTCTCGTAGCCGTTATTCCGTATACATTTTTTGCTCCAGCTTCTTTTAATATTTTTGCGCATTCTTCCATTGTTGCACCTGTAGTATAGACATCATCAATTAATAGAACAGTCTTATTTTTTATTTTGGAAGAATCAACGATACTGAAACAATTTTTTAAATTATTTAATCTTTCTTTTCTTTTCAATCCAACTTGGGCTTTTGTCTTTTTAATTTTTATCAGATTATCTGGATAGTAGGGGAGATCAGTTTTTTCAGCAATTATTTTTGCTATTTCTTTGGACTGATTAAATCCTCTCCATTTTTCTCTTGATTTATGAATCGGCACAGGAATTACAATCATTTCTTCGGTAAATTTGAAATCAATTATTTTTAAGTGGGTTAAAATCAAAGCAACAAGAGGCAAACAGATTTCTTTTATCTGAAAATGATATTTTAATTCGTTAATAACTTTTTTAATTATTTCGCCGTTATAATAAGAAGCAGAGTAAATTCTATTCAAATGCCCAGAAGGACAAGACGAACAAGTTTCAATTTTGCCGATTAATCTTTTTGGAAGCCTGCAAAAACAGTATCGATAAGGATTTATTTCAATAAGTGAAAAACAGTCTTCGCAAAGGAATGTTTTTATTCTTCCGCATCCAACACAAGTTTTTGGAAGGATTATGTCTAAAATATTCTTAAAAATAGTTTTCCCCCTTTTCATTTTATATAAAAAAATGTTAAGATATAATCAATAAAAAATATTTATATTTAATAAAAATTTTTATTACCTCAAAAAAATATTAATTTCAAATTATGTTTTCTTTTATAAATAATAATAAAAAAAATACAGGAAGTATAGGTATAGATATTGGAACAAAATCCATTAGGATTGTTGAGTCGGCTAAAAAAAACGATAAGATTTTTCTTGAAAATTATGGTGAAATGAATCTTGATGTCACAGGCACAAAATCATTTCGCTGGTTTGATCAAAATACTCTTAATCCAGATATAAAAAATATTTCTGGCGCAATTTTAGCTATCTTGGAAGAGTCGGAAATAAAACCAGGGAAAACTGTTTTTTCTCTGCCAGATTTTTCTACGTTTTTTATAACATTCAATATGCCTCCGATGAGCAAAAAAGAACTTGATTCCGCAGTTGCTTTTGAAGCTAGGAAATATATTCCTATGCCAATGGCAGAAATAGTAATCGATTGGCAGTTGATAGGGAATAACGATACAACAAAAGGCGAGAATAAGATTTTAGTAATGGCTATCCCAAAAATAGTTATTAATCAATATAAAACTATTGCTGATTCCTGCGGTTTAGAACTTGTTGCTCTTGAAGCTGAAGTTTTAGGATTAAAAAGAGCTCTTATAAAAGAAGGAGACGCGGCTACTTGTCTTGTTGAAATCGGATATCAAAGTACCAATATTAGTATAGTTAACGATGGATGCGTAATAACAAGTGTTAGTTATGATATTGCTGGAAAAGACCTTACTTTTAGTTTAGCGGAAACCTTAGGAATTGAAATTGCCGAAGCTGAGGAGCTTAAAAAAAAGCATGGACTAGGTGATAATCCAGAAGTGTCTGATGTCCTTGTCGAAGTTCTTGCGCTTATCTGTGACAAAGTGAAAAAAATAATTAAAGAATTTGAAGTAAAAGAAGGAAAAAAGATTACGAGAGTTCTTTTGAGCGGAGGAACAACTAGAATGAATGGCTTGCTTAACTTCTTTCGTATTATTTTTAGCGAAGAAGAATATTTTCGAAATACTCAAGTCTTAATAGGAGATGCTTTTTATAAGATTAATTATTATCCAGCTTTAGAAGGGAATTTAAGGGATCTTAATTCTTATTTTTCAATTGCTATTGGCGAAGGATTAAAAAGATTTGAAAAATAATCATTAATAAATTATAATTGTAAGTAATAAACAATTTAGTATTTTTTTATGTCAATTGAAATAAGTGAAGAGAAAAAAAACATTTCTTTTGGTTGGTTATTCCAGCTATTATTTGCTTTATCTATTCTAGTTTTTCTTATTTCTATTGGAGCATTTATCTATTATCAATTTGTTTGTATCCAGCCAAATGTTGCGAAACTTTCAGATTTGAAATTAAGTTTGCAATATAGCAAACCCGAAAAAGAAAGAATGATAGAAATTGAGGCAGCCTCTATTCAAAATTATGTTGATGATTATAAAACTCTCTATGATCAACGTTCAAAAATGTCGAAGTTTTTTAGCAATACTGAAACCGGATTTGAAAGCTGGGTACATCCAAGTGTTTATTTTTCAAGTTTTTCAATTGATACAAATAGCAGAGTCGTAAGCTTAAAAGGTTTTTCTAATGATTTTAAACCAATCATCGAACAGCTTAGGATTATTAAAAAAATGAAGGATAGCGGAAAGAATATTGAACAATACGAAATCTCGGATATTAAATTAGCAGAACAAGGAGGCGTAAGTTTTTCTCTTATTATAACGATTAAACCAGAGGAAATAAAATAATATGGACTACAAACAACCAAATTTATTAACATCTGTATTTCTTCTTATTTTAGGAGCAGGTATTATATATTTTATTGATATTCCTTTATATGAAAACAATAATACTCAATTAATGAAAATTGAAGAATTAGCTGAACGTAAAAAGAAAGAAGAAGACCATACTAAGGTTATTGCAGAAATGGGATTAGCTATTGAAAGGAATAATTGGACGGAGAAAAAGAAAAAAATAGAACCAAACTTTACTTCAAGCGCATTTTATATCCCTAAAACAGAAAGATTTTTTAAAGACTTAATCAATAAAAGCGGAATGACTCCCGAATCTTTAAAAATTACATTAGGCTCAGTAATCGGCCAGCCAGAACAGGCAAAGCCTGCAACAAATATAAAACCAACTGAACAGCCCGCAGCAACGGCAAGTACCAAAAGCCAACCAAGCACAACGAATACAATAAAAATAAATGGTCCAGTAAGAAAAAACACTTTTAGTATTACTGCTAAAGGAACATACGATCAATTAAAATTACTTCTAAGTATTTTTGAAAAACAAGCTTATCTTATTTCTGTAAAAACAATTAATTTTGGCGAGGGTTCTGATAATCAATTTACTTTTAATATAACAGGAGAAATTTATTCTTATTAAAATTATGAATTTTGAACAGGAAAACACAGAGAATAGTTTGGATTCAAAACAGCCAATTTTTGTAGCTATTATCTTGATTGCCTTAGCTGGAGCAGGTTTCTATTATTTCAATCAGCAGATTACGGAATCAATGAAATCACTTTTAGCTATTAACAACGAACCATATACTATTCCTCAAGATCCAAATATTAAATTTGAGTTTTTAAATTCAGAAGATTTTAAAAATTTGGAAGAATTTCCAGATTATCCATCCTTTAAAGAGGATGATGAATTAAATGTTGGTCCTGCTAGGCCAAATCCTTTTATTCCTATCAGTGGAATGAAGAAAACAGTTGTTCTTGAAAATCAAGGTACTTCAAACCAATCAACAACCACTCCGACTGTCCAAACATCTCTTCCTAATTCAGTTTCTGAAGCTGGAACGCAAAAATAATTTTGGAAGATATAAATAAGTTTTTTAAAACCAAATGCTATTAATAATACCAAAGCTGGTAGAAAAAAAATTAATCAGTCCTGCTCAAGCTAAGGACCTTATTTCGAAATATGAAAAAGAAGGTATTAATAGAACCGAAGAAGATTTTTTATCCATAGAAAAGGTTGTTGAAAATAAAGTTATAAATGAAATAAAAGGTGAAATCTATGATATTGATGTTTTTGAAGAAGACTCGTCTCTTCAGATATCAGTAGATACATTAGAATTGATACCAGAAGAATCGGCTCGGTATTATAAAATAATACCGTTAATCCTGAAAGACAAAATTCTTAATGTTGGAATAGTAGAGCCAGATAATATTAAAGCCAAAGAGGCTCTTAATTTTTTAACACGACAACACAAAATAGAATATAAGCTATATCTTATCAGCAGGAGCTATTTCGAAGATATGATAAAGCAGTATAGAAATCTTACCGAAGAGGTAGGAAAAGCCTTAACTGCATGGGAATCAGAATCAAAAGAAGGGGATGATGTAGAGCTTTTAAATTTAAATTCTACAGGAAATGATAAATATTCAGAAGATGCTCCGATTATAAAAATGGTAGCGGTTATCTTAAGGCATGCTGTTGAGGGCTCTGCTTCTGATATTCATATAGAACCGGAAGAAAAACAAACAAGAGTACGTTTTAGAATGGATGGTTCACTTTATGCATCTTTGTTTTTGCCATTTCAAGCTCATGCATCTATCGTTGCGAGAATTAAAATTTTAGCAAACTTAAGATTAGACGAAACCAGAATTCCTCAAGATGGAAGGTTTTCAGCTAAAATTGATTCTAAAAATGTTGATTTCAGGGTTTCTTCTCTACCAACAAAACTAGGAGAAAAAATCGTAATCAGGGTTCTTGACTCTACAGAAGGATTGCGTAATTACGAAGAAATTGGTCTTATGAGTAGAAATTTAAGATTGATTAGAGAAGCTGCTGAAAAACCTTATGGACTTATCCTTGTTACTGGGCCTACTGGGTCTGGAAAAACAACTACTCTTTATTCAATTCTTCGTGAGCTTAACCAGCCTGAAGTAAATATTGTCACGCTTGAAGATCCTATCGAATATTTTATTCCCGGTATTAATCAATCTCAAGTAAGGCCGGATATCGGTTATGATTTTAGTCAAGGATTAAGGCATGTAGTGAGGCAAGACCCAGATATTATTATGGTCGGTGAAATCAGGGATGAAGAATCTGCTTCATTAGTAACTCAAGCTGCTTTGACAGGACACATTGTTTTATCAACACTGCATACTAATAATGCTATTGGTTCTGTGCCTCGTTTGATTGATATGAAGATTAAACCATTTCTTTTGCCATCAACTTTGAATATCTCTATTGCTCAAAGACTGGCTCATAAATTATGTCCGTTTTGTAAGGAAAAAGTTAAACCGAACAAGCAAGTGTTAAAAGAAATTTGGAAAAATATTGTCGATATTCCAGATGAAGTGAAAGAATATTTTAATGTACCGAAAACTCCAAATGAAATATATATTTATAAACCAAAAGGTTGTTCAAAATGCAATATGAAAGGTGAAAGAGGCAGGCTTGGAATTTTTGAAATTCTAAAAATGACACCAGAGCTTGAAAATATAATTCTTGAAAATCCAAATGAACAGCTTGTCGCCAATGAAGCTAAAAGACAAGGAATGGTAAGTATGAGACAAGACGGCATTTTAAAAGCATTAATAGGAGAAATATCGATAGAAGAAGTTTTTAGAATATCAGAAGATATATAATTTAAAAAATGAATTATTTTCAATACTTAAAACAGCTTTTGCTGTTCACAATAAAATTAGGAGCTTCTGATTTGCATTTATTAAATGGACATCCGCCCGTTTTAAGAATCAGTAGAAAATTAACCCCCCTAGAAAAAGAAAAAACCCTTAATAGCGAAGATGTAAAAGCTCTTTGTTATTCGTTAATGACAGAAGATCAGCAGAAAGAATTCGAAAAAAACAAAGAAATAGATTTTTCTTTTGACTTTCAAGGAATATCACGATTTAGGATAAATATTTATCATGAATTAGGCTCTGTTGCAGGAGCATTAAGAGTTGTGCCAAGCAAGATAAGGTCAATTGAAGAATTGAACTTGCCAGATGTTTTGCATTCAATTGCGGCTGCTTTGCAAGGATTTGTATTGGTAGTAGGGCCATCTAGCCATGGAAAAAGTACGACTTTAGCAGCAATAATCAACGAAATAAATAAAACCCGTTATTGTAATATTATTACAATAGAAGATCCGATAGAATATATTTTTGAAGATGATAAATCAATAGTCAGCCAGAGAGAATTAAATAGTGATACCTTTTCTTTTTCTAAAGCATTAAAAGCTACATTTCGTGAAGATCCAGATGTGATAATGGTAGGAGAAATGAGAGATCAAGAAACTATTGCCACAGCAATTACAGCAGCAGAAACTGGACATTTAGTTTTTGCTACTTTGCACACTAATTCAGCTGGACAGACTATTAATAGAATTGTAGATGCTTTTTCAGGAGAACAGCAAAATCAAGTAAGAAGCCAGCTTGCAGGATCATTACTAGCTATTATTTCCCAGCGTTTGATTCCTACAACTAATGATGAAGTAATTCCTGCTTGCGAAATTATGTTTAACAATCAAGCAATATCAAATTTAATCAGAGAAAACAAGATTTATGAAATACCAATGGTTATTGATACTTCTTTGAATCAAGGGATGATTTCTTTCAATCGAGCGCTTTCAAGATTAGTCAAGGAAGGGAAAGTAAAAATGGAAGATGCTATTAATTTTTCCACCAATGTGCGAGAGCTTAAAAAATTAATAATGGATCAGTAAAAATATGAAATTTAATTTTAAAGCAAAAGACCAAACAGGAAAAATAGAAATTGGAACAATCGAAGCTGATTCAAAAGAAGATGCAATAACAATTCTTAGCAAGAAGGATATTTTTTTACTTGCACTTGAAGAAAAAAATAAAAATGTATTTGATGCAAATATCTCATTTAGTTTTTTTAAAAGTGTTTCCGTAAAAGATGTTGTTATTTTTTCGCGGGAATTAGCAATTATGATTGAGTCGAATGTTTCTCCTTCAGACGCATTAGATGCATTAGCTGCGCAGACTAGAAATAAGATTTTTCGCGGTAAAATTCTAAAAATTTCTACTGATATCAGAGGAGGACTTTTGATGTCTAAAGCCTTTTCTAAACATCCAGAACTTTTTTCGGTTTTTTATGTCAATATGATTAAATCAGGTGAGGCTTCTGGAGGTTTGCCAAAAATTTTAGATAGGATAGCCGACCATCTTGAAAGCGAATATGCAATTAGGCAAAAGACCATAACGGCAATGATTTATCCAGTTATGATTATGACGGTGTTTGTTTTGATATTCATTATTATAATGATTTTTGTTATTCCTAACTTAGTTACAATTCTTGAATCAACAGGAAAAGAACTGCCGATAGCAACAAAAATAATTATTGCTATTTCAGACTTCTTCACTAATTTTTGGTATATTGCGCTAGCTGTTATAGCCGGCTTGGCTTCGTTTATTTATTATTATCCAAAAACTAAAGAAGGCAAAAATTTTGTTGACAGGATGATTTTGAAGATGCCGATTTTCGGACATTTTTTACGCGATATTTATATTTCCCGATTTGCAGAAAATCTTTCAACATTAATTTCAGCAGGAATCCAGATAAATGAAGCATTGGATATTGTAGCTAGTATCGTAGGCAATAATGTATATAGAGATATTATTTTAAAAACAAGAGATAGGGTAATGAAGGGGGAAAGTTTCAGTTTTGTTTTGTCTCAATACCCAGAAGAAATTTCTCCATTATTTACCCAGATGGCTGCTGTGGGAGAGAGGACAGGAAAATTAGATTCTTCTCTTGTTAATGTTGTCCGGTTTTATGGCCGAGAGACAGAAAATTTTGTCAATTCTATTTCAAGTATGATTGAACCGATTATGATTGTCGGATTAGCATTGATGGTTGGATTTCTTGTAGCAGCAGTACTATTACCGATATATCAAATCAGTACAAGTATTCAATAAAACAGAATATTTAAAAGATTATTCTAAAAAATACATCAAATTGGCTTAAAACATTTGCCAAAAATATCATTGTTTGATAAAATACACAAGTAAAGAATCATAATAAACTTTGAATTTAATTCTAAAATAATAAATAACAAAAAAATGCAAAATAAAATAAAAAATAAAGCTTTTACTCTAATTGAACTTTTAGTAGTAATCGCTATCATTGGTATATTGGCTGGTATAATTGTGGTTGCAATGGGCAACTCTCAAAAAGCTGCCAACGACGCAAAGGTTCAATCGACTATGTCTCAGATGAGAACAGCAGCTCAATTATACTATATGAGTCATTCATATAGTTATTCTAGCTTAGCTTCAGATACTGATTATGCTAAGCTAGCCACGTCATTGTCAACAATTTCAACTGTTACAACTATAATAAAAACAGATAATTCAGCATATTGTACATATGCAACACTTCCTAGTGCTCCTACTACTTATTGGTGCGTTGATTCAATTGGAAATTCTAAAGTTTCAGCAATAGCTAATTGTACAACGAATAATGCTAATTGTAATTAATAAATTTCTTATTATTTGAATTTTAAATAAAAAAATGCAAAATAAAATAAAAAACAAAGGTTTTACCTTAATAGAGCTTTTAGTAGTAATTGCTATTATCGGTATTCTAGCAGGTATTATTGTAGTTTCAATGGGTACTGCTCAGAAGCAGGGCGAGGATGCAAAAATGCAAACAACCATGGATCAGATGAGAACAGCAGCACAGATGTATTATTTAACGAATAGTAACTATGGAACAGCGGGGGTTAGTACTATTAGTAATTGTGCTATAGCCGCTTCTATGACAGCAACTAATGCACAAGACTATTTTAAACTTTGCGATTCTCTTACAACAAAACCTGTTACTACAATAACTGGAAGCGGGGCGACGTCAGCATATTGTGCATATGCTCAAAAAAAGGCTGATACTTCAAAATATTGGTGTATTGATTCACTTGGAAATTCTGTTGAAGTTACAGCGATAACACTTTGCACAGGATCAACATCTTATTGTCAATAAAAACTTTTCTTTAAGATGATTATTTATAAGAAATATTTTAGAAGAAGTATTTCGAAAATTTATAAAATATGCTAAAATAATGGAAAGAAATTTCCATTATTTTTTTATAAGTTTAATCTTAAACAATGTTTGATTTTATTTTTGTTTTCATTCTAGGTCTATTTATTGGTAGTTTTTTGAATTGTGTTTCTTGCCGGATTTTTCTAGAAGAAGACTTCGTTGTCAAGAATTCTTATTGTCCCAATTGCAAGCATAAATTATCTGCCTTAGACCTCATTCCAGTTTTTAGTTTTTTACTATTGAAAGGTAAGTGCAAGTATTGCAAAGACAAGATTTCATGGCAATATCCATTGGTTGAGATTGGAACAGGGCTTGTTTTTGCAGCTATTTATTGGTCTTTAGGATTTAACTTATTAGGAAGTTTTACTGGTTATCAGATATGGAATCTTATCTACTATTGGACTATTTTTTCATTTCTAATAATAGCCTTTATTTATGACGCAAGGCATTATATAATACCAGATAGGATTACACTTTCGGGTATAATTATTTCATTATGCTGGATAGGTTTTTCCTTTTATTCAAAGGCTCTTTCTGTTGAAAATATCCTTCCGATTATTTACTCAGGAGTATTTGCTTCTTTATTCTTTTTTTGTCTTTGGTTTTTTTCACGGGGGAAAGCAATGGGTTTCGGGGATGTGAAATTAGTTTTTTTATTGGGTCTTATCTTAGGATTTCCAAACATTATCGTAGCATTATTTTTTGCCTTTACGTCAGGAGCTCTTATTGGAATATTGTTAATCCTCAGAGGTGAAAAAAAAATGAAGTCACAAGTTCCATTTGGTCCATATTTAATCGCAGGTACATTATTTGCTTTGATATACGGGCCAGACGTGGTTAATTGGTATTGGTCCCTTAGTCTAAAATAAATTTATGAATAAATTTTTCAAAAAAGGCTTGACCATGATAGAACTAATGGCCGTAATAACAATGATTATTATTGTTACGGGTATTGTGTTTGCAAATTATGGTACTGGACAAAACAGTATGGCTCTTGAGAGGAGTAGTCAAAAACTATATCAGGATTTAAGATTTGCAGTAAGCAATTCAATGTCTGGGATTGAGGGAAATTATGGCAATGGTATTCATTTTGATATAGATACTACTGGGTCAATATACAAATATCTTATTTTTAAAAATGCAATATCAGGCGAATATACATTTACTGGCAATTCCACAAATATTTTCCCTTCAAGAGGAGTTGATGTTAACGCTGCTAATGATTGGGTAAAATTAGAAGATGGAGTAAAGATTATCAGTTTCAAAAATACCGCTGGCGGGACAACAGATAAAGTATTAAACGTTTTTTTTAGGTCTCCATATCCAACAACTTTTCTAAACGGAACGTATTATCAAAATTCAACAGATTGTTCTCCTCAAACAGATTGTACGATTTCAATTACTTTAAGCACAAACGATGGAACAAGGACAAAAACAATCACTATAAATAATGCTGGAATGATAGATTTAGAGTAAAAATAAAAATCAAAAAAATGGAAAGAAAAAATAAAAATCAAAAAAGTTTTACATTAATAGAAATGCTAGTTTCGGTTTTTATTATTTCCTTTGCATTGATTAGTATGTTTGGATTGAATAGTAAATATAATCAGCAGACAAAACAAGAAAAGGAAGCTTATGAGGCATCTCTTTTAGCCGAAGAGGGGGTGGAAATAGTCAAAAATATGAGAGATAGTAATTGGATATGCGCGGCACCTCCATGTACTGCTAATTGGGATGAGGGATTAACATCTTGCGCTTCAGGTTGCGAAATAGACTATCGAAAAATTGGTAGCGACGGAGTAACAACTGGATTGACTGCATGGACAGAACCAGGTAAATTTTTATATATTGATTCTGCTAAACTTTATCGTTATCCGACTACTAGTGAAACAACTCTGACAGGAACTCCTTATAAGAGAAAAATTGTAATTGATACCAGTGTTACAAATAAGTTAAAAATAACAGTAACTGTTTATTGGTATAGTTATTCTACTCAAGTAAAACAAGATATCTATAATTGGAAACAATAAATATGAATAATAATAATTTCCAAAAACAAAGCGGATTGTCTTTAATAGAAGTATTAGTTTCTTTTGTTATTTTCGGAATTTTGTCTGTAGCGCTTATAGCAATTTTTACAGCAACAGTAAACACCCAGACTGTCGTTCTTCAGCATCAAGCGATTATGAATGAAGCAAATTTCGCAATCGATTATATGGGCAGAGCGATAAGATTAGCTAGAGCTGATAATATAAATAGTGGAGCAGGTAATTGTACGGGAACTATAGATACAAATTATAGTGATACAAGCTCAAATTCTAACCAAATTATTTTTTTAAGTTATGACCCAGTTGAAGAAGCGTATTGCTGTCGAAAATTTGTTCTTAATACTACCGACCATGTAATTTATGAATATAAATCCAGTACAATGAGTGCGGCTGGTTTTTCAGCAACTGGTACTGCGATTACGTCTTCGCAGGTAAAAGTAAATAGTCTGACTTTTGTAGCGCAAAACAGGGCTTTAACTGATTATGAGCAATCAATGGTTACTATTAATTTGGATATGTCACCAAATGGCAGAAAAATTGATCCTATTCCTGAAATAAAAGTTCAAACAACTCTTTCTCAGAGAAACTTAAATATAAGTGAATAATAAATATGAAAAATAAAAATAATCAAAAAGGATTTGCCATATATTTAGTCCTCGTTATTCTTGCCATATTACTTTCTGTTTCTTTGAATATTTCTAATGTTATTATTACTGCTTCAAAAATGACAGGAAATCTAGCTGATGGAGTTAGGGCTTTTCATGCAGCCGATTCTGGGATTGAAGCCTCGTTATGTTCCACAAGCGAAGCCTGTGATGGCACCGCTACTGCTTGCGATGTCAGTACTCCTGGTACTGCTTCTGATGACAGTAATTTTACATATTCAATAACTATTACGGGAACTTGTCCAGACCTCGGAACAAAAGTTACTTCCGAAGGAAAATATAAGACTAATGCAAGGAGGATTTTAGAAGTAACATGGTAATTTTTAGAATATGAAAAAAAATGAAGCAGAAAAAAGAATAGAAAAACTTAAAAAAACTATTGATTATTATAGAAGTCTTTATCATATTTATGACAAGCAAGAGATATCAGATGCCGCTCTCGACTCCTTAAAGAAGGAGCTTTTTGATTTAGAACAATTATTTCCAGAATTAATAACTTCTGATTCTCCTACTCAAAGGATAGGAGGTGAACCTTTGGAAGTATTTGAAAAAATAGCTCATTCTAAAATAATGACATCATTTCATGATGCTTTTGATAGGAAAGATATGGATAATTGGGAAGAAAGAAATAAAAATTTCTTGAATAAAAATGACTGGAAAGATATTTATTATTATTGCGAATTAAAATTAGATGGACTTGCTATCGAATTAATATATAAAGAAGGATTGCTTGAAATTGGCTCGACAAGGGGAGACGGAAAAATTGGAGAGAACGTGACCAATAACATTAAAACGATAGAAGCAATACCTTTGAAATTAAAAAGTAAAGAAGAAATAATCAAAACATTAAAAAAGAAAAAACTTTATAATATTGCAGGAATAATAGATAAAAGCAATTTGAAAGAAGTCATCGTAAGAGGAGAGGCGGTTTTAACAAAGAAAAATTTTGAAAAAATAAACAAAGAAAGAACAAAACAAGGATTATCACTCTTTGCCAATCCAAGGAATCTTGCTGCTGGATCTATCCGCCAATTAGATTCCAAAATTACTTCTTCTCGCCATCTTGATTCTGATGTTTATAGTTTAGTAACTGATTTAGGGCAAAAAACTCACGAAGAAGAACATTTTATTTTAGAGGCAATGGGATTTAAAACAAACAATAATTTTAATCGCTTATGTCATAATATGGATGAAGTTTTTGAATATTATCATTATTGGCAAGATAGAAGAGAAAAATTACCTTATGAAGTAGATGGCGTTGTTGTTTCAATAAATAATAATCTTTTATTTGAAAAACTAGGAATCATCGGAAAAGCTCCCCGTGCTGGAATTGCATTGAAGTTCCCCTTAGTAGAAGTTATAACAAAAATAAACGATATTATGGTTCAGGTTGGACGCACTGGCGCTATGACTCCAGTCGCATTATTAGAGCCAGTGAATGTCGGCGGAGTTATTGTTAGCAGAGCTACACTTCATAACGAAAAAGAGATTGAAAGATTAGGTTTGAAAATCGGTGATACAGTGGTTATCGGACGGGCAGGAGATGTTATTCCGGAAGTAATCAGAGTTTTTGAAGGGTTGAGAACCGGAAAGGAAAAAAGTTTCAAGATGCCCAAAAAATGTCCTTCTTGTAATACGTTGCTTGTTAAGCCTGATATTGAAGTTGTCTGGAGATGTCCGAATGAAAACTGTTTTGCAAGAAAAGTAAAATATTTTAACCATTTCATTTCACGGGGTGCTTTCAATATTGAAGGATTAGGAGGACGCATCATAGAGAGATTAATCGAAGAGGGGTTAGTTAAGGATCCATCAGATTTATTCGACCTGAAAGAAGGCGATTTATTCGGATTAGATAGATTTGGTGAAAAATCTGCTCGAAAACTTGTTTCCGCAATACAAGCAAAAAAGAAAGTTCCATTATCAAAATTCATTTATTCCTTAGGAATCAGGAATGTCGGTCAAAAAACAGCTAATGATTTAGCATTCAAATTTGGAAGCATCGAAAAAATAAAAAATTCTACTTACGAAGAAATGGAAAATATAAAGGATATTGGCCCTGTTGTCGGGAGTTCAATTATTGAATGGTTTAATAATAACAATAATCTTGATTTTCTGGATAAGATGAAAGAAAAAGATGTCTGGTATGAAGCAGAAGAGAAAAAAAGCAATAAGTTATTTGGAATAAAATTTGTCTTGACGGGAACATTATCTTCGCTTAAAAGAGAAGAAGCAGAACAGATGATAGTTGCCTTGGGTGGAGAATTTTCTTCAAGTGTTTCAATTAAAACCGACTATGTGATTATTGGCGAGAACCCAGGGTCTAAGTATGATAAGGCAAAAGAGCTGGGAATAAAAATATTAGAAGAGAAAGATTTTTTAAAATTATTAAAAAAGTAATTATTAATAATCCATAACAACGTGTCGATTTGGAATCATATTAAAAAATTTGATTGGCAACTTAGCGGTTCGGCAATATTACTCGTAATTATCGGATTGGTTTCGATTTGGAGTTCAAGCACCAGTATTTCCACTAGCAACGATTACAGTAATCTTTATAAACAATTATTTTTTTTGGGTGTGAGTATCTCTGCAATGATCGGAATTAGTTTTATTGATAATAGGACAATTAGAGAAAATCCTATTGCAATGTTTCTTTTTTACTGTTTCTGTATAATATTATTATTTGGAGTTTTTTTTCTTCCCGAAATAAGAGGCATTAAATCATGGTATAAGATTGGATTTGCTTCCTTTGATCCGATAGAACCGACAAAATTAATATTGATATTAATTTTAGCAAAATATTTTTCTAGCAGGCACATTGAGCTTTATAAATTAAAACATATTCTTTATTCTGGAATTTACGTTGGGATACCAGCGATATTAATATTTCTTCATCCAGAATTTGGTTCAGTAGCTATTATTCTTTCAATTTGGTTATCCATCCTTCTTATTTCGGGAATTCGAATCCGTCATTTTATTTTGATTCTAATAGTTTTTTCCTTGACTCTTGTATTAGGCTGGAATGTTCTCTTGAAAGATTATCAAAAAGAGCGTCTCCTTGGTTTTGTAACACCGCAAGAGGATCCGCTTGGACGTAATTGGAATCAGAATCAATCAAAAATAAGCATAGGAGCAGGAGGTCTTTTTGGGGAAGGAATAAGGAATGGCTCACAAACTCAAAATGGATTCTTACCTGAACCGCATACGGATTTTATATTTTCTGCCATTGCTGAAGAAATGGGATTTGTTGGAATTTGTATCCTTTTAGGTACATTTATGTTATTTTTTTCAAGAATACTTCATATTGCCCTTAATGCGCATTCAAATTTTTGTCGTCTATTCGCTTCAGGCGTAGCTATTTCTATTTTTGCTCAGATGTTTATAAATATAGCAATGAATTTGGGACTTTTGCCAGTCATTGGAATTCCATTACCCATGGTCAGTTATGGAGGAAGCAATCTTTTATTCAGTTTCATTGCAATTGGAATACTGCAGAATATGAAAATAACTGAATCTTAGATTATTATTTCCACCATCCTTTTTCATCGTTTTCTTTTATCATTAATAACCATTTTATCCTATCTTTTCCCTTATCATTCCAGCTACCTTTATTCCTTTGTCATTCCAGATTGCCCGCCTATGGAGGGGCGAAAGCAGGAATCTCATAAAATATTTATCCCCTTTCTTCTGTGGATTAAAAACTTGCAATTTATTTAAAGATTTGCATATCTTGACACGTTCGTATATTTTTGATATCATAATTTTAATTTGTAAGCTGTTAGGATTAGTAAGTGAAATAATTTATTAATATCTTGACTAAGATAACTTTTTGTTGTTTCTAATCTTATATTAAACCCCAATAATAAATTGAGGTATTTTTTGTTGTAAGAATGCCTTATTTTATAGCTCTTAACCAAGAAAAATTATGAAAAATAAATTAAAAGATTTCTCAAAAAATAAGATTTCTTATCCATTACCAAGTCTTATTTTTTTACAGAAGGAAAGTGGCAGGCAATTATGGGAAGAAGAGTTGAAAGATCTTTTCGCCGAAATATCTCCTATTAAGGATTATGCTGGCAAAGAATTTGAATTATATTTTACTGATTACAAACTTGGAAAGCCGAACTATATTTGTGGCTATGATGCAAAAGAAAATAATGATTCGTTTGTTGCGCCACTTAGAGTTAAGGTAAAATTAGTGAATCTAAAAACAAAAAGAAGCCAAGAACAAGAAATTTTCTTTGGCAATTTTCCGCTTTTAACCGAAAGAGGAACTTTTGTTTTGAATGGAGTTGAAAGAGTTGTAATCTCACAATTAATCAGGTCTCCAGGAGTATTTTTCCCTTTAAATATCAATAAAGGAAGGAGATGTTTTGCTGCAAAATTAATTCCTAATAGAGGTTCTTGGCTAGAATTTGAAACAGAAGCTAATGGATCAATTATGGTAAAAGTTGATAGGAAAAGAAAAGTTTCATTTACCACTTTGCTCAAAGCGCTTGGAGGTTATTCTGATAATGACATCAAGGAAATGTTTATGGGTTATGACGATGGAGAAGTTGCATATATTTCTGAGAGCTTAAAAAGAGATCCAGCTAAAACTCAAGAAGAAGCCTTGCTTGAGATATACCAAAGATTGCGTTCTGGTGAAATGGTAAATCCAGATTCTGCTCGAGAATTGATTTTTAATATGTTTTATAATTTTGATCGTTATGACTTATCTAAAGTAGGAAGATGGAAAATCTGGTCAAGAATTCCTGACTTAAAACCTAAAAAGGATAGAGATGTTGTTAAAGAAGATAGAATTCTTTCTATTGAAGATATTGTTGCAATTATCAAAGAAGTTATTCGTTTAAATAAAGATCCCTATGCCAATCCAGACCAGATTGATCACTTAGGCAATAGAAGAGTAAGGACACTATCAGAACTTTTATCAAATAAACTAAGAGTTGGATTATCAAGAATGGTCAGGATTGCTAAGGATAGAATGTCTACTCTTGAATTTGAAAATTTAACTCCAATGCAAATTGTAAATCCTCGACCTTTTACTGCTCAAGTAACGCAATTTTTTACCGCTAGCCAGTTTTCACAATTTATGGATAATGTAAATCCGCTATCAGAATTGGAACATAAAAGACGTTTAACAGCTACTGGCCCCGGAGGTTTGACTAGAGAAAGAGCAGGTTTTGAAGTTAGAGATGTACAACCATCGCATTATGGCAGGATTTGTCCAATTGAAACTCCAGAAGGACCAAACGTTGGTTTAGTTATGCACTTAGCGCTTTATTCCAGATTAAATCCTTATGGATTTTTAGAAACTCCGTATTATAAAGTAGAAAAAGCCAAGGTAACAAAAGACATTTTTTATCTAGATGCAAATGCTGAAGAAAGATATAATATTGCTGCTGCAAGTATTGTCATCGATGATAATGGAAAAATTCTGAACGAAAGAGTAGAAGCTAGGATTAAAGGTGAAGCAGGTGAGATTGAAAGAGAAAAAATCGATTTTGTTGATGTTAATCCTCAACAGTTTTGTTCTGTTGCTACTTCATTGATTCCATTTTTGCAGAATGATGATGCAAACAGAGCTCAAATGGGTTCAAACATGCAGAGGCAAGCTGTACCATTAGTTTGTCCAGAGGCTCCATATGTTGGAACTGGAATGGAAGCTTATGTTGCTAGGGATTCAGGACAAGTTACAATGGCAGAAGAAGCAGGAAAGGTTACTTATGTAGATGCAAGAGAAATCAGGGTCAAGGAAAAGAAATCAGGAGAGACAAAAATTTATAAATTAAGAAATTTTGACCGTACTAATCAATATACATGTTTTCATCAGCGAGCAGTTGCGAATAAAGGAGAAGAAGTCAAGAAAGGAGATATTTTAGCAGAAGGAGGCTCTATTGCTGATGGCAAATTGAGCTTAGGAAGAAATTTATTAGTATCATTTATTTCTTGGAGAGGCAATACTTTTGAAGATGCTATTGTCTTATCTCAAAGATTGGTAAAAGAGGATTATTTTACTTCTATACATATCGAAGATTTTTTCTGTGATGTAAGAGAAACAAAAATTGGACCAGAAGTAACAACATCAGATATTCCTAATGTCGGTGAAGATAAATTAAGAGACTTAGACGAAGAAGGCATAGTCAGGATTGGAGCTGAAGTGGGGCCTAATGATATTTTAGTCGGAAAGATTTCACCAAAAGGTGAGGCTGACTTAAGCGCAGAAGAACGTTTGCTCAGAGCTATTTTTGGAGAAAAAGCAAAAGAAGTTAAAGATACTTCACTTCGCCTAGAACATGGAAAAAGAGGCAGGATTACAGATGTCAAAATATTTTCTCGCACAGACGGATACGCACTTGAACCAGGTGTTATAAAAAGAATTAGGGTTAGAATTTCCGAACTTAGAAAAATCCAAGTCGGTGATAAATTAGCTGGCCGTCATGGTAATAAGGGTATTATTGCAAAAATTTTGCCTCCAGAAGAAATGCCCTATTTAGAAGATGGAACTCCAGTTGACATTATTTTAAATCCATTATCAGTTGCATCAAGAATGAATTTAGGACAAATACTTGAAACTCATCTTGGTTTAGCGGTGCAAAAAAATGGTTATTCATGCGCTACTTCATCTCTTTCAGGCGCAAAGGAAGAAGATATCAGAGATGAACTTAAAAAAGCTGGCTATCCTGAAGATGGAAAACTAAAATTATTTGATCCTGAAACAGGAGATTTCTTCCCAGAAAAAATTACTGTTGGTTATATTTATATGCTTAAATTAGCTCATATGGTGGAAGACAAAATCCATATGCGTTCAATCGGGCCTTATTCATTGATTACTCAGCAGCCATTAGGAGGTAAGGCTCAATTTGGAGGACAGAGATTTGGTGAAATGGAAGTCTGGGCTCTTGAGGGATATGGAGCTGCTTACACTCTTCAAGAAATGTTAACCATCAAATCAGATGATGTTTTAGGCCGAGCTGCAACTTATGAATCTATTTTAAAAGGAGAAAAAATCAAAAGTCCGAATATTCCTGCTGCATTCAATCTTTTACTTGCAGAATTAAAAGCTCTTTCTTTGAATATTATTATCAAAGGAAAAATTGAGGAAGAAGAATAATAAACAATTAAACTAAAAAGAACTATGTTTGTTTCCAATCTTGAATCGATTAAAATCAAATTGGCTTCCTCTGAAGAGATTTTGAACTGGTCTTTTGGGGAGGTCACAAAACCCGAAACTATTAATTATAGAACTCAAAGACCTGAAAAAGACGGACTTTTCTGTGAAAAAATTTTTGGACCAACCAAAGATTATGAATGCTTTTGCGGAAAATATAAAAGGATAAGATATAAGGGAATTATTTGTGATCGTTGCGGTGTTGAAGTTACAAAATCATCAGTAAGGCGTGAAAGGATGGGGCATATCAAATTAGCCAGTCCAGTTTCTCATATTTGGTTTTTAAAAGGTATGCCTTCAAGGATAGGTATGGTTTTGGGTTTACCTGTCCATAAAGTTGAGGAAGTTATTTATTTTGTTTCATATGTCATCACTAGAGTTGATGAAAATCTTAAGGCAAATATTCTTGAAGAAATTGAAGACGAGCACAAATCAAAAATAAAAGAAATCAAAAAAAGTATTGAGAATTCTAAAGATTCCGACAAAGTAAAAGAAAAACATTTAGTCGAAGCTTTGTCAGGATTAAAAGATGCAAAAGATAAGGCGAAACAAGAGGTAAACAGTATTAAGCCTATGCAAATACTGACCGAGCTTGAATATCATCGATTATCTCTTAAATATGGAGAAGTTTTTGATGCCGGAACAGGAGCTGAAATTATCAAGGATATTTTCAAGGGATTAGTATTAAGCAATGAGATTAAAAAGATTGAAGAACAGCTTGATGGAAAAAAATCTACCGAAGAAAAAAGAACAATCTTAAGAAGATTAAAACTTTTCAAAGAAATGAATCAGTCTGGAGTAAGGCCAGAATGGATGTTTATAGATGTCTTACCAGTTTTACCGCCAGACTTGAGACCAATGGTTCAATTAGACGGAGGCAGGTATGCATCTTCTGATTTGAATGATTTATATAGAAGGGTAATTAATAGGAATAATCGTTTAAAATATTTGCTTGAAATTAGTGCGCCAGAAGTTATTGTCAGAAATGAAAAAAGAATGTTGCAAGAAGCAGTTGATGCATTAATTGATAACAAGATGAGAAAAGGAACAACTACTCAAGCTAGTACTGGAGGCAGAAGATTGCTCAAAAGTTTAGCAGATATGCTTCAGGGAAAACAAGGAAGATTTAGACAAAATTTGCTCGGAAAAAGAGTTGATTATTCGGGAAGAAGTGTAATCGTTGTCGGTTCTAATCTGAGTCTCGACCAATGCGGTGTCCCAAAGCAGATGGCTCTAGAATTATTTAAGCCATTCGTTATTAAAAAAATCTTAGAAAAAGAATTAGCTTATAATGTACGAGGAGCTACTCGCTTGATTGAAGAGGAGGTTGATGAAGTTTGGGCAGCTTTGGAAGAAGTAGTAAAGGACAAAGTTGTTCTTCTAAACAGAGCACCAACTCTACACCGTTTAGGAGTTCAAGGATTTCATCCTGTATTAATCGAAGGAGAAGCTATTCGTTTACATCCGCTTGTTTGTACTGCCTTTAATGCAGATTTTGATGGAGACCAAATGGCTATACACGTGCCACTATCAGATGAAGCCCAGCAAGAGGCAAGAGAAAGAATGTTGTCAGCTGTAAATCTTTTGCGTCCAGCGACTGGAGACCCTATTGCTATTCCAACTAAAGATATGGTTTTAGGCTGTTATTATTTAACAAAAATTGCTCAAGGAGCTTTGGGAGAAGGAAAAATATTTGCTTCTTTTGAAGACGCTATTATGGCTCATGATCAGAAAAAAATTGATTTGCGAGCTTTAATAAAAGTAAGAATTGATGGAGCATTTATTGAAACTAGCGTTGGAAGAATTTTCTTTAATGAAATTTTACCAGATGGATTTGAATATCAAAATGAAGTAATGGATTCTAAGAATGTCAAGAAAGCAATTAATAAAATCGTAGATTTATATGGAAACGATGCTGCTATTACTTTAGATAAGATTAAGGCATTAGGATTTAAATATGCAACTTTGTCCGGCATCACTTGGGGAATGGGTGACTTAACGATTCCAAAAGAGAAAAAAGGCTTGATTGCTGAAGCAGAAAAGAAAATTACTGTTGTAGAAGATTATTATGAGAAAGGTCTTCTTTCAAAAGAAGAAAAGATTAATCAAGTTATTGAGGTTTGGAAAAAAGTCAAAAATGAAATTGAAAAACTAGTTCCGAAGTCAATTTCTTCTGCTAGTCCAGTTTTTTCAATTGTTGATTCTGGATCAAGAGGTTCTTGGTCTCAACCAGTCCAGATGTGCGGTATGAAAGGTCTTGTTGCTAGCCCGTCTGGCCGTGTCATCGAACTTCCTATTAAAAATTGCTTCAAAGAAGGATTTGATGTACTTGAATATTTTATTTCTACTCACGGTGCTAGAAAAGGAACTGCTGATACTGCTCTTAGAACTTCAACATCTGGATATCTGACTAGAAGGTTGGTAGATGTCGCTCATGATGTTATAATTAGTGATGATGATTGCGGAGACACTGCTGGCGTTCTTATGCGTAGGAGTGATTCTGAAGAAGTAAATCAAGATTTTGTCCATAAATTATTTGGCAGAGTTTGTATGGAGAACGTCAAAGATACTGGATCAGGAGAAGTGATTGTAAAAAATGGAGAATATATCACACTTAAAGCTGCTCAAAGAATTAAAGAATTGAATATTGAAACCGTTAAGGTTAGATCGCCATTGGCCTGTAAATGTGTTCGGGGTATTTGCAAGAAATGTTATGGCCTTGACTTAGGATGGAAGAAAATTATTGACTTAGGTGAAGCAGTTGGCGTTATTGCGGCTCAAGTAATTGGTGAACCGGGCACACAGTTAACTATGAGAACATTCCATACTGGAGGTGTGGCAGGGGAAGCAGATATTACTCGAGGTCTTCCAAGAGTTGAAGAGGTCTTTGAGAGAAGATCTCCTAAAGGTGAAGCTGAAATGGCTGCTAAAGATGGACGAATTCTTGAGATTAATGAAAAAGAAGGTAAAATAAAAATGATTCCAATCAAAGGAGGAAAAGAGGCTGACAAAGAAGATGCAATTGAATATGAAGTTCCTTTGAATACAGAAATCCTTGTTAAAAAGGATGATATAGTTAAAAAAGGACAAGTATTATGTGCAGGATCACTTGATTTGAAAAAATTATTCAAGTTGATGGGAGAAGAAGAAGCAAGAAGTTATATTATTAAAGAAATTCAAAAAGTTTATGTTTCTCAGGGGGTATCAATCCATGATAAGCATGTCGAAATTATCGTCAAGCAGATGTTCTCAAGAAGCAAGATAAAAGATCCAGGAGATAGTTTCTTCAGCGAGGAAGAGATAATTTCTAAAGCAAGGCTTTTAGAAGAAAATGAAAAGCTGGAAAAGGACGGCAAAAAACCAATTATTGGAGAAACAATTATTCTTGGTATTTCGAAAGTTGCATTAAATACAGATAGTTTCTTGTCTGCAGCATCATTTCAAGAAACATCAAGGATTTTAATCGAATCGTCTCTTCGAGGAGAAGAAGATAAGCTTCGAGGATTAAAAGAAAATGTTATTTTAGGAAAACTTGTTCCAATTGGGACTGGATATGATAAAAATAAAAAATATAAATAAAAAATCTGTCTCTAAGCTATGAAGAAAAAAAAGAAGACAAAAATAATAGCCGTTAAAACTACTAAATCTTCTAGGAGAATGCAAAGAGAGAAGATGGCAAGGAGGGATTTTCCTTTAATCAATATCAGCCTTTCTGAAAAGACAAAGAGATACCTTTGGTCCTCTTTATCTTTTTTATTTGGATTGATTCTTTTGTTCTCATTTTTTGATATGTCAGGACAAATTGGAAAAGTTATAAAGGATGTGGTTAAGTTTTTTGTAGGTAATGTTTTTTATATCGTACCGGTAATATTTTTCTTTTTAGGTTATATTTTCCTGAAGGATGATGAATCTTATTTTGAAAATAAAAAAGTTTTACTGGTCGCCGATATAACATTTTTATTATCTGCTATGGGATTATTCGGACTTTATGATTTTTCTCGCGATCCATCAATGAAAGATTCATTCATTTGGAATTTTTCTGGTTCTGGAGGATGGATCGGTTATTTGTTAAGCTGGCCAACTTTGAAAGGTTTTGATTTTTGGGTTTCATTCGCGATTTTTTTCCTTGTTTTTTGTATTTCCTGTATCGTAATCGGGAATCCATTATTTAAAAAATGGATGGAGCTGCGAGCACGATATGAATATGAAGATGAAGACGAAGAAGAAATAAAAGAGAAAAAACCGGTTATAACTTCATTAAAAGATATTAGTAAAACAACAAAAGAAAAATTAGTTGGAGGATTTGAAGTATTAAAAAGAAAAGAAGATTCAAATGGCGCTCTTTCAACAATAGAAAAGAATGGAGGAAAGGCATTTGAAGAAAGAAAATTAGAAAATGAAGAATATAAGTATCCTCCAATAGAATTATTATCAAAAAAAACAAGTATTGCCGAAGGAGGAGATATTGCTTATAACTCAGCAATGATTAAAAAAACTCTCTATGATTTTCAGATTCCAGTTGAAATGGATGAGGTAAATGTCGGCCCTACTGTAACTCAATATACATTAAAACCAGCAGAAGGCATCAGGTTGTCAAAAATAACAGCACTTCAACAGGACTTAGCTTTAGCTCTTGCAAGTCAAACTATAAGAATCGAAGCTCCTATCCCAGGACGTTCATTAGTTGGAATTGAAGTTCCAAATAAAAAAAGAGCGACAATCGGATTACGTGAGGTTTTTGATGTTCCTGAATTTCAACAATCGTCAGCATCATTACTTATGTCGCTTGGAAAAGATGTTCGCGGTATTCCTGCTTTCGCAGATTTATCCGAGATGCCTCATATGCTTGTTGGAGGAACCACTGGTTCAGGAAAAACAATTTGTTTGAACACTATTATATTAAGTTTACTTTTTAGGAATAGTCCAAAAGAAATGAAAATGATTTTGATTGATCCTAAGAGGGTAGAGTTTCCTGTTTATACTAACCTTGGTCACTTGCTTTGCCCAGTTATTTATGACGCCCAACAAACATTAGTTGCATTAAAATGGCTAGTAGGTGAAATGGAAAGAAGATTTATAGTTTTAGCAGAATCAAAGAGTAGGGATATTGAAAGTTATAATAGCAAGATGGAAAAGAAAGGCGAGGAAAAGATGTCTTTTATCGTTTTAATTATCGATGAACTTGCAGACTTAATGAGTACAAAAGGCAAGGAAATTGAGTCATATATCGTCCGTTTAGCCCAAATGTCGAGAGCAACGGGCATTCATCTTATCCTTGCTACCCAAAGGCCGTCAGTAGAGGTTTTGACCGGCTTAATCAAAGCAAATATACCAACTAGGATTGCGCTTAAAGTGGGCTCTTTAATTGATTCAAGAACTATTCTTGATTCCTCTGGCGCTGAGAAATTATTAGGAAAAGGAGATATGTTGTTATTATCAAAAGAATATAGCAAGCCAAGAAGAATTCAAAATCCATATATTTCAGAACTAGAATTAAAAAAAGTTATTACGTGGATAACAGATAACAATAATATGATTGGGCCTCAGACAGGAACAGAGGAAAGTGAAGAAGGATATATCCATGTTGGAACCGAAGAAAAAAACAGCCTAACTGGTGAATTAACAAAAGCAATGGAAACTCCAGAAGCTCAGATGGATAGTTTTTATGCAAAAGAAGACCCGCTTTATGAAGAAGCAAAAAGGATGATTATTGCTTCAAAAAAAGCCTCGACATCAATGCTTCAAAGGAGACTTGGTGTTGGCTATGCCCGTGCCGCAAGACTTATTGATATCTTAGAAGAGCGAGGAGTAGTTGGTCCTCCAGACGGGGCAAAACCAAGAGAGGTTTTAATGAAAAATGAAGATGAAGACGAAGAATAATAACAAAACCCACGTTTTATCGTGGGTTTTTAATTTCAAATATTTTGTTACTAATTGCCACTGGATATCAAAAAAGAATTAAGGTATAATCAAATATATTTACATTTAATCAAAAAAATATGGCTAAGAAAAAAACAGCAGATAAAATAAAAATAAATTTAGAAGAAGCAATTTCTGAAATTAAAGAACGATTTGGAGAAGGTGCAATAATGAAGCTAAAAGATGCTCAAAAAGTAAACGTAGATGTTGTTCCTACCGGATCGCTTTCTCTTGATATCGCACTCGGTGTTATGGGAATTCCCAGAGGAAGAATCATCGAAATCTATGGAGGGGAGAGTTCTGGAAAAACAACAATATCTTTAAGTATCGTCGCTGAAGCTCAGAAAAAAGGCGGAATAGCTGCTTTTATTGATGCTGAACATGCATTGGATCCAGATTATGCAAAAAGGATTGGAGTAAATGTCGATGACTTGCTTATATCTCAGCCAGACTCGGCCGAACAAGGATTGCAAATAGTAGAAAGCCTTGTAAGGTCAGGAGAAGTTGATATTATAGTTGTTGATTCTGTCGCAGCATTAGTTCCGAAAGCAGAAGTAGCAGGCGAGATGGGGGAACTCCAGATTGGTCTCCAAGCCAGATTGATGTCTCAGGCGCTTAGGAAATTATCCAGCATTGTTGCCAAGACAAAAACTATTGTTATATTTATTAATCAGACAAGAATGAAAGTAGGGATTATTTTTGGCAATCCAGAAACAACCCCCGGAGGTCTTGCTTTAAAATTTTACAGTTCAGTCAGGCTTGAACTTAGGCGTATTGCCCAGATAAAACAAGGAGATGCAATTATTGGCTCTAGAGTAAGAGCTAAGGTTGTAAAAAATAAAGTAGCTGCGCCATTCAAAACAGCTGAATTCGATATTTATTACAATGAAGGAATTTCAAGATATTCAGAATTAATTGCTCTTGCAGTAAAAGAAGGAATAATTAAAAAATCAGGTTCGTTCCTTGCATACAAAGATGAAAAACTTGGACAAGGAATGGAAAAATCAAAAGAAGCTTTGAAAGAAAATCCAAAAATGTACGAGGAAATCAAAACATTAATACTTAAAAAAGTGGAAGAAGAAGGAGTTAATTTCGACCCAATCCCAGCAGGAGAAACAGAAGCATCTTCCGAAGAATAATATTTAAGAAGAAAAAAACAGGCCTAAGCCTGTTTTTTGCTATCTTGAAACAAATGGAATCAAAGCGAGCAATCTTGCTCGTTTAACAGCTTTCGCTAATTCTCTTTGATGTTTTGCACAAAGACCAGTTTTCTTCTTGCCTTTGATCTTAGATGATTTTGAAACAAATCTTTCTAATAGTTCAGTATTGTGAAAATCTATTTCGACAATATTTTTCTTACAAAAATAACAGAACATAATTTTATTATACAATATATTAATTAAATAAAAATCTAAAAGGGAATATCTTTTATATCAATTTCTTCTCCATCTTCTATGATTGGAATATTCTCGTCAATTTCTTCCTTTAAACCTTTTTTATTTTTTGGTGCAGGGGAATCAAACGATTTGCCAATATCACTGCCATAATTTGATGATATGCCAGCTGATTTTGGTCCTAATTGCATTGCTTCTCCAACAATTTCAGTAGTAATTCTTTTGTTACCACTTTTATCTTCCCAGCTTCTATTTTGAAGCCTTCCTTCTATGAGGACTAATGATCCCTTTGTTAAAAATTGAGAAGCAATTTCTGCTTGTCTCGCCCACAATACTACACGATGGAATTGAGAATCTTCTTTCTTCTGTCCCGAGGCATCTTTATATACTCTATTTGTTGCAAGTGAAAAACTACAAACACTTTGCCCTGATGGCGTTCTTTTGAGCTCTATATCAGAAGCAACTCTGCCTACTAAGAAAACTTTATTTAAATTCATACGTGTTTTTTAAATTGAATTATTCTTGATCTAATAATTCATCCAATTCTTCAAATTGGACTTTTTTCTTTATTTCTACTTTAGCCGGCTCTTCAGTCTTTACTTTTTCAGTCTCAAGGTTAGCCAAAGCTTCTTTAGCTGCTTGCTCTTCTTCATTAGCTTTTTCTGTCTTATGAGTTGATGGTCTTTCTCTTTTGACTTTCAATTCTTCTTTTCTAATGATTAAGTGGCGAATTATATTTTTTTCAGCCTTTATGGCTTTTTCTACTGCATCTAGAATTTCCTTTTTATCGGTCATTCCTTCTGCCGGGGTAAAATTAAAATATACAAGCCAAGCCTCAGTTTCTTTTAAGATTGGATAAGCAAGTTTTTTCTTATCAATAATCTTCTCGCTAATGGCCTTACCGTATTTTTCAACTTTGCTTTCGATTCCGGCAATTACAGCAATTGCTTCCTCTTCAGAAAGTCTTGTTGATACTAACAGATTTATTTCGTAAAAAGACATTTTCTTTCTTTACATTAATTATATCCTTCAAACGTCTCGAAGGCGATGGCATTTGAATTAGATATAATATAACAAGTTTTTGTTGGTAGGTCAAGTAAAAAATTTCTATAATTTTACCCGCAATTTGATATGAAATAAAATATTTTTATAAAAAAATACTTTGCTTTCTTATAATAATCTGATAAAATCAATACATAAGAATTACTTTTTAATCTATGTTTATTAAACTTGAAAAAGGATTCACTTTGATTGAAATATTAGCTTCAGTGGCAATTATTGCGCTTTTGGCTGGTATAACAATGATAAATTTTATAGAACCCCAACAAAGCGCTAATTTAGCAAAACTAAAATCAAGCTGGGCAATAACAGAGGGGAAGTATATAGGAAATTTAGTCGGGAAATGGACTTTTGACGAAGGAACAGGTTCTGTAGCAAATGATAGTACTGATTCTAAAAATAATGGAGTTATTAGTGGAGCGACATGGGTAACAACTGATAAGAATTGTATTTCAGGAAAATGTCTAAGTTTTGATGGAGTTAATGATCATATTGATATACCAAATTCTACAGTTTTTGATTTACAAACTTTATCTATTTCCGCTTGGGTTTATTCTACTAATTATGATCAAAACGGATTTATTTTTGAAAAAGGGCCTGTAAATACACAATATTCTTTCTTTTTTCAAACTGGTAGCCTAATTTTTAGAAGTTATAATACCACTCCAACAATTGATGATTTAAGCTTAACATTGAGTACCGCAGGAATAACTAATTCTAATTGGTATTATGTTGTAGCTACTTATAATGGCGCAAATAAAATAATTTATGTTAATGGAGTTGAAAAAGGAAGAAAGGCTTATGCTCAAACTTTAAAAACAGGCCAGTCAGGAGAAACAATTGGAATATATGGTCTTTACGATGGGTATCCTTTTGTTGGTACAATTGATGAAGTTTCTATTTATTCTGGGGCAATTACCATTTCCCAAATCAGATCAGATTATTTAGCAGGATTAGACAAATTGTTAGCAAAAAATCTTATTACTCAAACAGATTATAATCAAAGAATAGCAGAAATAGAAAAAAATAATGTAGCAGAAAAATAAAATGAGCATATTCAAAGCATACGACGTAAGAGGCATCTATCCTGAAGAAGTAAACGAAGATTGGGCATATAAAATTGGGAGGAGTTTTGCAGTTTTTCTCCAGAAAGAAATAGGGAGGGAAGACATAAAAATAGTTTTAGCAAAGGATAATAGATTGTCTTCTGATAGTCTATATAGTGAAGCTAAAAGAGGTTTACTTGATCAAGGAGTTGATATTATCGAAATTGGTCTTGCTTCAACTCCGATGCTATATTTTGCAGTTGCAAATTACGGATTTGATGGGGGAATTAGCGTGACTTGTAGCCATAACACAAAAGAATATAATGGCTTTAAGATTGTACGAGGCGGAGCTTTTCCGATCGGAGAAGATAGTGGACTAAAAGAAATAGAAGATTTGGCTAATAATAGTTTTATTAATCCAGAAAGGAAGGGGCAATCACAAGAAAAAGAAATACTTAGCGATTACATAAAAAAGAATGAAATTGTAGGTGATTATCCATTCAAAGTATTTATTGATACTGCCAATGGTGTTGCTGGGCTTCCAGCTAGTAAGGTATTAAACAGAGATAATTTTATTAGTATCTTTGGAGAGTTAGATGGTAATTTTCCTAACCACGATCCCAATCCTCTCAAAGAGGGAAGTCTTAATATTCTTTGTAGTAAAATTATTGAACAAAATGGCGATTTAGGAATAGCCTTTGATGGTGACGGGGATAGAGTATTTTTTGTAGATGAAAAAGGAGCTCTGATTTCTTCAGATTTAATTCTAGCCTTATGTGCAGAACATCTGCTCAAGAATAATAAGAGCGCAAAAATATTATACGATATTCGTTGTAGCAATATCGTAAAAGAGGTGATTGAAAATAATGGCGGAATTGGAATTATGAGTAAAGTCGGACATTCTTTCATCAAGAAAATAATGAGAGAGCAAGATATACTTTTTGGAGGAGAATATTCCGGACATTTTTATTCTAAGAATGATTATTTTGCTGAAAATCCATTTATGGTAGTGGCTATTATTTTGGCTGAAATGAAAAAACAAGGAAAGCCAATATCAGAAATAATCGGCAAATACAAAAAATATTTCCATTCAGGGGAAATAAATTTTAAAGTTGAAGATAAGGAAGTCAAGATTAACAAGGTAAGAGAAAAGTATAAAAACGGAAAGCTATCAATATTAGATGGAGTTCGGATTGATTTTGAAAAATGGTGGTTTTCACTTAGAGCTTCAAATACAGAACCATTGCTCAGATTGATTATTGAAGCTGAAACAGAAGAATTATTACAGGAAATGATTGAGGAAATAAGCAAAATCATAGCAGAATAAAACAAGGCATTATGCCTTGTTTTATTTTACTTTAATCCCATATTTTTTCGCACGATTTTCATTGTTTCTTCAGCTATTGCTCTTGCTTTATTTGCTCCCTTTTCTAATTCCTTCCAGACATAGTCAGGATTTTTTTCGTATTCTTTTTTCTTTTCTCTAATTGGTTTCAAATTTTCAATTAATATTTCAGCTGTAGCCTTTTTAAAATCTCCATATCCTTTACCGGAAAATTCTTCTTCAATTTTCTTAATCGGTTCTCCAGAAAATACGGAATATATTGTTAAAAGATTAGAAATCCCTTTTTTATACTCAGAATCAAATTTTATTTCATTATTAGAATCAGTTGTTGCCGACATCAATTTTTGCATTATTAAATCTGGTTCTTCAAATAAACTGATACTTCCTTTACCATTATCGCTTTTGCTCATCTTTTTTTCTGGATCGGTTAATGACATTATTGTCGCGCCTTGCTTAGGTATCATCGGTTCAGGGATTACAAAAGTTTTTCCATATTTATTATTAAATCTTTCGGCAGTATCTCGGGCAAGCTCCAGATGCTGTTTTTGGTCTTTTCCAATCGGAACAACCTCCGTATTATAAAGCAGGATATCCGCTGCCATAAGAATAGGGTAGTTTAGCAATCCAGCATTTATACTTTCTTTATGTTTTTTTGATTTATCTTTAAATTGAGTCATTCGTTGCAATTCTCCAACAGGAATTGTTGTTCCCAGTAGCCAAGCTAACTCAGAATGTTCTTTCACCTGAGATTGAATGAAATATGTGCATCTGTCAGGATTGATGCCAGCAGCAAGATATGTAGTTGCTAAATCAAAGATATTTTTTTGTAAATCTTTTACTTCATACGGAGTAGTTATGGCATGCCAATCAACCACGCAAAAAATACAATCATCTTTTTTTTGTATTTCTACCCATTGTTTTAGTGACCCGATATAATTTCCAATATGCAAATCGCCAGTTGGTCTTATTCCGCTAAATATTTTCATACAGATAATAATAATTATTTATAGTTTTTATATTATCACAAATTAACAAAAAAAGAAGCTAATACTTCTCTTTGATAATTTTAATAACTTGCCTCCACTTAAAAAAAATGAGACAGAAGAAAATTCGTTCAATTCTAGAAAGGTTCTCATACATTTTAGCCATACCAATATGATTTAAGCAAATGTAATCGTTTTCAAATAGTCTACACTTAGGAAATATAAGTACTGGAGAATATATTTGTTTTTCCAGTTTTTAATTTCCTCAGATTTGGTATCAACGGGAAGCTCAAGATGAATTTTTCGCAGAATATCTAACTCGGGATCAGTAGAAAAATTTTTAATCCTCAGTAAAAATCTTAGAATTTCTTTTGCATGTCGGTTTCTCAAAAACAGTTCTTCTGCGAAAGATAGTCTAGGCGGTTTGTACGCTCTATTTGTTTTATACATGATCAACCTCAAATTGTTAAATTACTTGAAATGAACTTATCATGATAACTATCTTTTTTCAATTAAATGTACTGGTCCACATGATATGATACAGTCGAACTTTTAAAAATATGAAACATAGATATAGTGGGGCTAATATGACAATATATGGCACAACTATCCCGATGGTACGAGGAATAGCCCAATCTTCATTC
>Ga0265297_10001717_pt1 | contig 49025 bp, 49 predicted proteins | sample Munlanlwell13791_FD_192502 | JGI IMG/M metagenome (GOLD analysis project Ga0265297, IMG submission 192502) | Leachate microbial communities from a municipal landfill in Southern Ontario, Canada - Leachate well 137-91 | ecosystem: Engineered > Solid waste > Landfill > Unclassified | place...
GTTTGAGACGACTGCCGGTAAATTTAACAATCCTTTCGAAAAAGGGTCTACCGACATGATCTGGGACCGGGACTTGAAGCCGGAAGGTATCTATGAAAAGGTTGACGCCAAACTTCTGGATACAGAAAGCTTCGATTTGAAGGCCTACCTGACAACCGGCCAACTCGTTCTTTCAGAATCGGGGAACACCGGCACTAAAGATGCGACCCTTTTTGCCTATCAGGCCGGGTTAAACCCCGTTTTTTATGTGCCGGGCTTTGAACGACCGGTGGATGCCCTCTCAGCTATTTCGGTCTATAGCTATCAGCATTATGCCAAGCAGCCCTATGATTCCTATGTTCCCACGGCCAGTACGGGCACATCGATGGCTAATGGCAACATTACCAATACCACACCTGCCGGCACCTTGAATGCGGGACATTTCAATATTCTCGCCTTCTATCAGGAGGTGGCTTTTTATCCCTATGGGATTCCTGTGCGTCCGTTCGCGGAGTTTGCACACAATATGGATAATAAATCCACTTTGATGACAGACAGTGGCAGCGACGCTTGGTCGTTAGGCGTTGCTCTTGGAAAACTTGTGAAGAAGAAGGATTGGCAGGCAAGCTACCAGTATAAGTATATCGGCGCGAATTCGGTGCCGGGTGCTTTTAACGACAGCGACTTCGGCGGTTACAACTATGGCGGTACCAACAAGCAAGGGCATGTTTTCAAATTGGGGTATAACGTTACCGACTATTTGACGGCAAACGCCGCGTATTTTCTTGTGGACCCGATCTCCACCCGAGGGAGTACGGCCAACGGGTTTCAGTTGAATGAAGGCGTTAACCGGTTCCAGATCGATATGACGTACAAGTTCTAAGAAATAGCTTTAAGGGGGGCAGTTCGTAGGGACTGTCCCCTCGATAAAATAACGAAGTCAAAAGGAGATCTCAAAATGAGAACGACACGGTGGGTGGTAAGGAGTGTTTTGGTGATGGCGCTAGCGGCGATGATTCCGTTGGCGTTTGCCGCGAAAAACGTTACGGTCAAGGGGTCGGATACGATGATCGTACTCAGTCAGAAGTGGGCGGAGGTGTATATGCAGAAGAATCCAGGCGCCGCCATTCAAGTGACCGGAGGCGGTTCGGGTGTAGGCATTGCGGCCCTGATTAACGGAACCACGGATATTGCAAATGCAAGCCGCAAGGTCAAAACGAGCGAACTCGATAAAGCCCAGAAGGCCGGTTACTATCCTGAAGAGTTCAAGGTCGCAATGGATAGCCTCGCTATCGTGGTGAATGCCGCAAATCCGATCAAGGAATTGAGCTTGAAGCAGATCATGGGAATTTACACGGGACGCATCAACAACTGGAACGAAGTTGGAGGGCCAAACCAGTCGATTTTGCGTTATTGCCGTGAATCTTCAAGCGGCACTTATACTTTCTTGAAAGAAAATGTCCTCAAGAATCAGGACTATGCCGCGGATTGTCAGACGATGCCGGGGACTTCGGCAGTCGCGAACGCAGTTTCAAAGGATCCTGCCGGGATCGGGTACGGCGGCGCCGCTTACTACACGAAACAACCTGGGGTCAAGATCCTTCCCGTCAAGAAGGATGATAAATCCCCAGCCGTGAATCCGGTCAAGGCAGACGGGGCTCTGGATTATGAAGCGGCCTGGAACGGGACGTATCCGATCTGGCGGTATTTGTATATGTACACCGGTTTCAAACCGAGCGGTGATATCAAGTTCTTTCTCGACTGGATCCTAAGTCCTGAGGGTCAGAAGATCGTCGAAGAGGTCGGGTATATTCCGTTGAAACAGAAGTAATTTTTGAGTGACATCGCGGGAAAAGCTCGCTCAAACAGCGCAACCTGCCTGACCCAGAGTGATCGGGCCTCTCGCGATGTCACATCATGTGACCCTCTTACAGATTGCGCCATAGGAGTCGGGTCTGCTGGAAGATTTGTTTTAACGTGAAAGTGCTGAAAAGACCATGGACCATTCTTTAACTCAAAAAACAGGGAATTTTTCGGAATGGCTGATCGAAAAACTGCTATTTCTCGCGGGAGTCTCATCCATCCTCATTATCAGCCTCATCTTCGTCTTCCTGTTCAAGGAAGCCATCCAGTTCTTCAGGACCGGAACGCCCATGGATTTGATCGGAAAATGGGTCTACGATCCATGGGAAGGAAAAACGGTCTTCAAAATGATGTGGCAGTCGGTTTCCGAAGTCCCGAAATATTCGCTGATTCCGCTGTTCTGTGGGAGTTTCCTCGTGGCTTTCCCCGCGACAGTCATCTCGGCTGTCCTTGGCATTGGTTGCGCCATTTACCTTGCAGAGATCGCTTCTCCAAAAGTTCGGGAGGGGCTGAAGCCGACGCTTGAACTTCTGGCCGGGATCCCTTCTGTAGTCACCGGATTCGTGATGCTCGCGGTGATCGCCACATTCTTCCAGAATCTTTTTAACACAAAATTTCGCTTAAACGCGTTTGTCGGCGCTGTCGGCGTTTCATTGGCCGTGCTTCCGATCATGATCACGATCGCCGAAGATGCCATGCGGGCCGTCCCCAAAGAATTACGCGATGCGTCATGCGCCTTGGGCGCGACAAAATGGCAGACGATTTGGAGGACAGTGTTGCCCACAGCGGTTTCCGGGATCTCGGCAGGTGTTATCCTGGGTTTCGGTCGCGCTCTTGGAGAAACGATGATCGTACTGATGGCTACCGGAAACGCGGCGCTCGTGACCGGAAATGTCTTTTCGAGCGTCCGGACAATGACAGCGAATATCGCGGCAGAGCTTGGCTCCGTGGCCCAAGGGAGCGAGCACTACTACGCCCTTTTCCTTGTGGGCGCGGTCCTTTTCACGTTCACCTTTGTCCTGAATCTTTTTTCAGAAATTGTTCTTACCAGAATGCGTCAAAAATTGAGGATGTAGCTCATGGCCCAAGCGATTCCCTTAAGAATATCCCAGTTGATTAAGCCGCAAGCATGTCTTGAAGACATCTTTTTGGATATCCTTGTGCGCGTTTTTGCTTTTATCCCGATCGGCGCGCTTTCTTTTGTACTGTTTATGATCATTCAAAAAGGTGCGGGCACGATCACCTGGCAATTCCTGACTCAGTCGCCGCTTGATGGCATGACGCATGGGGGGATATTCCCCTGCATTTTTGGAACACTGGCGATCACATTACTTATGATCCTCATGGCACTACCGCTTGGAGTCGCAGCTGCGATCTATCTTGTGGAATTCGCCGGGCAGGGACTTTTTTTCAGAGTCACGCGTGCGGCTGTTAACAATCTCGCGGGTGTGCCCTCGATCGTATTCGGGCTTTTTGGAGTGGGCTTTTTTATCTTATTCATCGGCCGCAATCTGGACAAAGTGATTCAAACAGGGCTTTTGTTCGGCCAGCCTTGCATGCTGTGGGCCGCCGCGACGCTTGCGGTCCTTGTTCTTCCGGTAATCATTGTTTCGACCGAAGAAGCTTTGAATACCGTCCCCCAAAGTCAGCGGTCGGCCTCGCTTGCGCTCGGAGCCACGAAGTGGCAAACGATATGGAATGTGGTATTACCTCAAGCGCGCGGGGGGATCCTGACTGGCGCGATCCTCTCGATCAGCCGCGGGGCCGGGGAAACAGCGCCCATACTTTTTACCGGATGCGCCTACTTTTTGCCGAGACTTCCTGTGGTAAAACTGTGGGGCGTGGTCCCGATGATCAATCCGTTCGATCAGTTCATGGAGCTTTCATATCATATTTTCATCATGGCAACTCAATCCCTGGATGCGGTGAAAACACTACCCATTCAATATGGGACGACGCTTGTTCTTATTGCGTTGACGTTTTTGCTCAATTTAACAGCGGTGCTTTTCAGAATTCATTTTAGAAAACAGATGGGAACGGCCGGAGTCCAGTGATCCTTCCTGGCAGAGTCCGCCGGATGTAAGCGCCGTTCCTTGGTTATTCGGCGGGCTTGGACTTATAAACCATTAGAAAGGAAAAACGGATGATTACATTGGATGAAGAGGAGTATGAAAAACTTGGAGAAGAATTTCAGATGGAAAGCAAAACATTTACCGGGAGAGTTTTTTTGGGGAAAGAGGCGGAGGATTTTAGGGCAAAAACCACTAAAATATTCGTACATGATCTCGATATGTTTTACGGCGCGGTACGTGCTCTGCACGGAATTAACATTGAAATCAAAGAAAGGACTGTAACCGCATTAATCGGGCCATCGGGATGCGGGAAGTCGACCTTTCTCAGGGCCTTGAACCGGATGAATGACACGATCCCTGGAACCCGTGTGGAGGGCACAATCATGATCGATTATGTGAATATTTATGGCCAGGACGTAAACGTGGCCGCCCTCCGCAGGATGGTCGGAATGGTGTTTCAAAAGTCTAATCCTTTCCCGAAAAGCATTTTCGACAATGTCGCTTATGGGCCGAGGCTTCGCGGGGTCCACGATGACGCTCTCCTGGCGGACATTGTGGAAGAAAGTCTGAAAAAAGCTGCGCTCTGGGACGAAGTCAAGGACCGACTTCCTACGGCAGCCATGCAGCTTTCAGGCGGTCAACAACAGAGGCTTTGTATTGCGCGCGTCCTTGCCGTTAATCCGGATATTATCCTGATGGATGAGCCCGCGTCGGCCCTTGATCCTCTTTCCACGGCCAAGATCGAAGAGTTGATCTACCAACTTAGGAAGAACTATACGATCGTGATTGTGACCCACAACATGCAGCAAGCAGCCCGTGTGAGCGATCACACGGCCTATTTCTACATGGGATCGCTTGTGGAATACGGCGAAACAAAGACCCTTTTTACGAATCCCACGAAAAAAGAGACTGAGGACTACATTACTGGAAGATTCGGGTAACTGGCAGTTATGGAATTTTTTGTGCAGCGAATTAAGAACCCTTTAAAAGAAATTAGAGTGAAACTCTTCTTTTGGATTTTTGTGTTTTTTTGTTTGCTCGCCACAGATGACCTGGCAATGGCAGGGGCCGTCTCCGCTGGCATCTCTTCCGTTCCGGAGAGGAAATTAAAAGCGGATGTTGTTTTGTTGGCAGTGCCGATCACCGTAAAATCTCCCACAACCGGAAGAACCATTGACGCGCTTGAAAAGCCTTCGGCAGAAATGGGAAAGACGTGGAAGATAGTCGTTTTTAACATTGAACGGGTTATAACCGGAAATTTCAAGATCCTCCCAATAAAGGATCCTTCGCTTTGGAGCCAGGTCAAGGACGCCGCGGACGATAAGAACATTCTGAAGCTTTTAATGATGGACTTTCAAAGACCTGAAGAGGATTCGAAAGAAAAGAACGCTCTTTCTATGGCGGTGACTGACCCCTTGTTTTCATTTGGGATCAAAGAAAACAGCCCATCTCCAAAACAGCGCTATAAGATCAGTCTGGCGCTTGTGCAAAAAACTCCGGAAAGCTATGTGATGGTTAAAAGCGAAAAAGCCTAAGAGCTTTTTGCGATCACAGTAGAGACGATCATTGGCAAGTTTTCCAGTTTACGGAAAAATCCAGCCCTCAGAAGATTACTGCCTAGTTTGAATTTACACAGAATTTACATAAACCTTAAACAGTCTTCCTGTAAACTGTACGCCTAAAATCAAAGGAGGCACTCCCATGAAAACGAAGCTCTTGTTGTCCGGAATACTTGCTGTAGCCGTACTTTTTTGTACTAATTTCCTTGTTTTTGCCAAGGAAAACGAAAATTCGATCCAGATCAAAGGATCAGATACCATGGTGAACCTCGGGCAGGCCTGGGCCGAGGAGTTTATGATCGAAAACCCGCAAACGAGCATCGCGGTGACAGGGGGCGGGTCCGGAACCGGAGTCGCGGCCCTGATCAACGGAACTTGCGACATCGCAGAAACCTCCCGGGAAATGAAACCCCGGGAACTGGAACTTGCGAGAAAGAACGGCCATGACGCGCAGGAGTTCAAAGTGGCGATCGATGCGCTTGCGGTGGTGGTCCATCCTTCGAATCCGGTCAAACAGCTGACTTTCGATCAGCTCTCCGGTATTTTTACAGGAAAGATCACGAACTGGAACGAAGTGGGTGGAAATGACCAGAAAATCCTCGCCCTTTCGCGGGACCGGAATTCCGGGACCCATGTTTATTTTCTGGAGCACATCCTACGAAAAGGCAATGACAAAGGACCGGAACAATTCGCGCCGGAAGTGCTGATGCTTCCTTCGTCCCAGGCCATTATCGACGAAGTTTCGCAAAGCCAGAGCGCTATCGGCTATATCGGGCTGGGTTACGTTTCGCCCGCAGTAAAAGCGGTCGCCGTTTCGAAAGCCAACGAAGGTCCGTTCGTCCTCCCCTCCCTTGATACGGCCATGAACAAGACCTATCCTGTCGCAAGGCCTCTCCTCTTCTACACGGGTCGCGAGCCTCAGGGGACGGTCAAGAGCTTCATTGATTTTGTACTCAGCAAAAAAGGGCAGGAGATCGTGAGGACCATGGACTTCGTGCCCCTCGGAGACAAGGCGTGAGAAAAATCAGGGAATTTGTCATTGAGAAAATCATTCTCCTGAATGGTTTTGCGTGTATTCTCTTTGTCATCCTGATCTTTTTCTTTCTGGCCAAGGACGGGCTTGCGCTTTTCAGGTTCGTCACGATCCAGGATTTTCTCTTCGGGACTTTATGGAATCCGCTCGCGGAGCCGCCCCAATTCGGGATCCTGCCGCTTCTTTTAGGGTCGCTCGTCGTGACCCTCGGTGCCGCGATCATTGCCGTCCCTCTGGGAATGGCCTGCGCGGTCTTCATCGGCGAGATCGCGCCCCGCTGGATGCGGGAGGTCCTGAAGGCGGGAGTCGAACTTCTCGCCGCGATCCCGAGCATTGTGATCGGTTTTATCGGTATGACCATGCTTGGCCCCGTTGTTAAAAACCTGTTCCATCTCCCGACAGGTCTCACGGCACTCACGGGATCCCTTGCACTCGCGTTCATGGCCATTCCGACCATGGTAAGCATTATGGAAGATTCGATCAGTGCCGTTCCGCGGAGCTATAAGGAAGGGTCGCTGGCGCTCGGGGCAACGCACTGGCAAACGATCTACCGTGTGATCATCCCGGCCGCGTCCTCGGGGATCGTTGCGGCTATCATGCTCGGGATCGGACGCGTGATCGGTGAGACGATGGCCGTGATGATGCTGACGGGAAATGCTTCCGTGCTTCCCAAGACGATCCTGGCGCCGGTCAGAACAATGACGGCCACAGTCGCCGCCGAAATGGGCGAAACGGTGCGCGGGAGCGAACATTATTTCGCGCTTTTCGCCATCGGATTGGTCCTTTTCGGGATCACGTTTTTCATAAATTTTCTTGCCGATATGGCGCGCCACAGAAAAAAGAAATGAAAATTAAACCTCAGATAAAACAGAAGATCGCTTTTACATTGCTTGGCCTGGCCGCGATCCTCGTGATCATCCCGGTAGTCCTGATCCTGGCAATCCTTATCAAGAGAGGATTGCCCGCCATCAGCTGGCAATTTTTGACTGAAATGCCGCGGATGGGGATGCGGGCCGGCGGCATTTTCCCCGCGATCATGGGGACCCTCTGCCTTGTTATTGGCGCGATCGGCGTTGCGCTCCCCCTCGGAGTTCTCACGGCGATCTATCTTGTGGAGTACGCCAAGAAGAACTGGTGGACGCGAATGATCGAGATCGCCATCGTGAACCTGGCGGGCGTTCCCTCCGTGGTCTACGGACTTTTCGGTCTGGGACTTTTCGTGATCTTTTTTCAGTTCGGGTCTTCGATTCTTGCGGGATCGCTCACGCTTGCGATTATGGAACTGCCCGTGATCATTACATCCTCAAAAGAAGCGCTCATGAGCGTTCCGCGTTCTTTCCGGGAAGCGAGCCTTGCGCTGGGCGTCAGCAGGTGGCAAACGATCCGTTACGTGGTGCTTCCGAATGCCCTTCCCGGTATTCTGACAGGGTCGATACTGGGCATCAGCCGGACAGCGGGTGAGACAGCCCCGATCCTTTTTACGGTCGCGGCATTCTATTTGCCCAGGCTCCCGAAATCGGTTTTAGACCAGTGCATGGCGCTCCCTTATCATCTGTATGTGCTTTCGACGCAAGTCCCGAATGTGAAACCTGCACTGCAATACGGAACGGCCCTCGTGCTGGTAGGCATGGTGTTTTTGCTGAATATCGTGGCGATCATTGTTCGCGCACACATCCGGAGCAAAAAACAATGGTAGAACTAAGCCGGGTCAAAATAGTGGTTGAAGATCTCGATATTCGTTATGAAGATGTCTGGGCCCTGAGGGACTTGAATTTTTCCGTGAAAGAAAACGAGATCCTGAGCGTGATCGGTCCCGCAAACAGCGGAAAGACCTCATTTTTGCGCGCTCTTAACCGGCTAAATGATCTGGATCCTTCTTGCAGGATAAGCGGGTCGATCCTTTTGAACGGCAAAGACATCAACCGGGAGATGGATGCCGAAGAGGTCAGAAAAAAAGTGACCATGGTCTTTGCGCTTCCGATCCCCCTCCCCATGTCGATCTTTGACAATATCGCTTATGGTCCAAGACGCCACGGCATCAGGAACAAAAAGAAACTCGCAGAGACCGTGGAAAAAAGCCTCAAAGCGGCATTCTTGTGGGATGAGGTCAAAGACCGGTTGTCCTCTTCTGCCATGAAACTTTCCGGAGGCCAGCAACAGCGTCTTTGTATCGCCCGCACACTTGCGGTGGAGCCGGAAGTTATTTTGTATGACGAACCGTGCTCGGGGCTTGATCCCATTTCGACTGCCAAGGTTGAAGATGCCATGCGTGAACTCAAGAGCCGTTATACGCAGATTCTTGTGACCAATAACGTGAAACAGGCCGCGCGCGTGGGAGACCGGGTCGCTTTTTTCCTGATGGGCGAACTCGTCGAGATCGATCTGGCCGACCGGCTTTTTACAGCGCCCAAGGATAAGCGGACCGATGATTATCTGACCGGAAGGTTCGGGTGATGCGATGAGCAAGATCGAGACAAGAGGACTTAATCTTTTTTACGGAAGTTTTCAGGCGCTGATCAATGTGAATGTGCGGGTCGAAGAGAAAATGATCACGGCTTTGATCGGTCCCTCGGGATGCGGGAAATCCACCCTTCTCAGAACGCTTAACCGCATGAATGACCTGATCGACGGGGTCCGGATCACCGGAGAAGTCCTGATCGACGGCGAGAATATTTATGAAAACTGGACTGACCTTGTCATGCTCCGGAAAAAAGTCGGGATGGTCTTCCAGCGGCCGAATCCGTTTCCGCTTTCCATTTTTGACAATGTCTCCTACGGCCCCCGGACGCACGGAAGCAGGAACAAGGCCGAGCTCGAAGATATCGTGGAAAAATCCCTTCGGCATGTTGAGCTGTGGGATATCCTCAAAGACAAACTGGACCATTCCGCGCTCAACCTCTCTCTGGAACAGCAGCAACGTCTCTGCATCGCACGACTTGTGGCCGTGACACCTGAGGTCGTGCTGATGGACGAACCCTGCTCGGCTCTGGATCCGGTTGCAACCTCCAAGGTCGAAGAGCTTATGACCGAGCTTAAAAAACAATATACGATCCTGATCGTAACCCACAACATGCAACAGGCGGCGCGTGTCTCGGACCGGACGGGATTCATGCTGCTTGGGAGGCTTGTGGAATACGGCGAAACTCGCCAGGTTTTTACAAATCCGGAAGAAAAGAAGACGGAGGAATATATTACCGGAAGATACGGATGATTTTAAAGGGGAACGGCGGTCACTTAATCCCTGTCCCCCTCAAGTAAAAAGCGATATCATTCAAAGGGAGGAAGCAACCATGGAAAGACATTTTGCCGAGGAATTAAAGACGCTCAAACAAAAATTGTTCCAGATGGGACTGCTGGTCGAGGGCGCAATCGAGAAAGCGTTTGAAGCACTTTCGGAGCGTTCTGAGGACCGCGTCAAGGCCGTCTTCGAGGATGAGAAGTCTATCAATCAGCTTGAGATCGAGATCGACGAAAAGGGACACGCCATGTTCGCGCTGGTCCAACCCATGGCCGGGGACCTCCGGCTCCTTACGATGATCCTCAAGATCAACACGGACCTTGAGCGGATGGGAGATCACGCAGTCAATATCGCGGAAAAGAGCCAATATCTTTGCAGTCAGCCGCCGCTTAAACTGGATATTCCGATGATGGACATGGCGCAAGCCACACAGAAGATGGTCCGGGACGCGCTGGATTGTTTTATGAACGAAAATGTGGAGCTCGCGCGGAAGGTCCTGCAAGGTGACGACAAGATCGACAACTACAATGACAAAATTTACCTGGATATGGCCGCGCTTATGGAAAAAGACCCTTCGGTCGTTCGCCGCGCCTTATGCTATGTGATGATCAGCCGTAATCTTGAACGCATCTCGGACCTCGCGAACAACATCGCGGAGGACACGATCTACCTGAAGCAGGGCAAAGAAGTCCGTCACCATTTCGAGACAACGTAGTCATCATCCTGCCTCGTCATGGTAAAATGCCTGCGTCAGAAACCTTATGGCGAAAGAAACGGTTCTCTTCATTGAAGACGAAAAGAACATTGTCGAGCTTGTAAAATACAACCTCGAAAAGGAAGGTTTTCGAGTCCTCACCGCAACCAAAGGCCATGCGGGTCTTGAGATGGCACTGAAAGAAAAGCCAGCACTTGTGCTCCTCGATCTCATGCTCCCGGAAATGAGCGGCCTTGAGATTTGTCAAACTCTCAAGCGGAACGAAAAAACACGCCTGACTCCTATTATCATGCTTACGGCCAAAGGCACCGAGTCCGACAAGGTGGTCGGTCTCGAACTTGGCGCGGATGACTACATCACCAAGCCCTTCAGCCCCCGGGAACTCGTGGCCCGTATCAAGGCCGTTCTTAGACGCTCTTTGGAAAAACCCACGAAAGAAATCTTGCGCTCCGGAACTATCGAACTCGATATGACGAAGCATGAACTTCGTTTGAAGGGAAAGCCCGTGGAGATCACGGCCAAGGAATTTGAACTCCTGGGTCTTCTCATGAATTCCAAGGGAAGGGTTCTCACCCGCGAAGTCCTTTTATCGAAGGTTTGGGGGTATGAGAATTCTGTGAATATCGAAACGCGGACTGTAGACATGCACATCGGGCAACTGCGAAAAAAGATCGGAAAGGAAGCCGAACGGATCGTTACCGTCAAAAGTGTCGGCTACCGTTTCGACGGAGAGTGAAATGGGGATCCCCAGGATCGGTTTTGCCAGGCGTCTTCTCGTGCTGTACGGCATCATTTTCATTCTCGCCCTGCTCGTGACCGATTGGACACTTTCCCATTTCCTTCAGAAGCGTGATTTCCTCGAGCTCCAGAGCTCCCTGACACGACAATCTGTCCTTATCCGTGAACTGGCAATCCCTCTTTTGGATGATAACAAACGTCTTCAGGAGCAGATAAGAAAGATCGCCGCGGAGACAGGCATTCGCGTCACGATCATCGATCCCAAGGGAGCGGTGCTTGCCGATTCAAGCGAAAACCTGGAACAACTCTCCAAAATGGAAAATCACGCGCTAAGACCCGAGGTCGCGGCCGCCCTGAGAAAAGAAACGGGTATGAGTATCCGCTACAGCATGACCCTGGAAGCACGGATGCTCTATATCGCGGTCCCAATACTTATCAATTTCAGAGAATCTGAAATTGGGGCCGTCCAAACTACCATTTCGGAAAAAAAATCCAAAGTTTGGCCGGTCCCTGTTTTGAACCATGGAAAGGTTCTTGGTGTCGTTCGGACGGCAATGCCGATCATGCGTGTCGATGAAATCCTAGCCTCGGTCCGACGGCCCGTCACGCTCACAGCAATCCTCGGCATCTTGATCGTCTTGATCGCCGGCATTCTCTTCAGCAACCATCTCACCAAGCGTATTCGCCGCATCACTTCCGTGGCCGAAAGCTACGCCCGCGAGGACTGGTCCCAGAAGATATTGATCGACGGCCGGGATGAACTCAAGATGCTCGCGAACACTATGAACCAAATGGCCACAGCCTTGCGATCGAGGATCGAAGACCTTGAAACCGAAAAAGGCAAGATATCTGTTATTTTAGGTCATATGAACGAAGGGGTGATCGCCGTTGACCGCCACAAGCAGATCGCCATCATGAACCCGACGGCGGAAAAGATCTTCGAATGTCACGCCCTCGCCATTCAGGGGAAAAGCCTGATCGAGGTCACAAGACATCCCCACATCGAAAGAATCGTGGACCAGGCTTTCAGAGAACAGAAGACCGTGTCTGAAGAGATCCAGACCTCCGGAGAAATAAGAAAAACTCTTCACTTGAGCGTAGTGGTCCTGAAGGAACATGCACGTGACATTGGCGGCATTCTTGTCTTCCATGACATAACGGAACTCCGGCGGCTCGAAAATATCCGCAAAGAATTCGTGTCAAATGTCTCTCACGAACTCCGCACGCCGCTAACCGCAATCAAGGGATTCATTGAAACTCTTTTAAGCGGCACTTTAAAAGATCCTTCCGAAGGCGAGCGGTTCCTGAGAATCATTGCCGAAGAGACGGACCGGCTGGGCCGTTTGGTAGAAGATATTTTAGCGTTAGGCGCGATCGAACAAAAAATAGCTCTTATGAAAAAAGACCGGATCGATCTTATTCCCAAGCTGGTGGTCATCCTGGAACAATTTAAAGACCGGATCGAAAAGGACAAGCTTTCGGTTGAGAATCGCATTTCCGGGAAGTCTCTTATTGTACCCGGCGACGGGGACAGGGTCCATCAGGTCTTCGTGAACCTCATCGACAACGCAATCAAGTTCAACAGACCCGGAGGCAAGATTGTTCTGTCCGCAGATCAAAAACCCGAGGGTGTGACGATCACGATCGAGGATACGGGGATTGGTATTCCCGAAGAAGCCAAAAGTCGTATTTTTGAAAGGTTCTTCCGGGCGGATAAAGCGCACTCGAGGGAACTCGGGGGAACGGGGCTGGGTCTTGCGATCGTCAAACACATTATGGAAACCCACGGCGGCCATGTCACATGCCAAAGCTCCCCCGGCCAGGGTTCCCGGTTTTCAGTCTTTTTTCCCGCCTAAGAATCTTTTCCGGATATTTTGATTGCAGGAGATTTCCCTGGGAGTTTTTATTTTGGTCTTCCTGTTGCAGACTTTACGAAAAGGGGAACGCGCCCATAGGTTTTCCCCCCGAACGGACGGTAGTAGCAGACGCGGGGCTCGCCAAGCTGCCAGGAAAAATAAACCTGCCGGCCCTCATGTGTGCCGAAGAATTCGACGTGGCCTTTTTCAATATTGCGGAGAAGGCAGCCCATCGCGAAGATCGCCTCGACATCTTTGGCCAGGTCTTCGATCGCTTCCTCAAAAGCATGAATGCCGTCCTCCAGATCATCTTTCCTTTCTAAAAGCCCGTGTGTTCGTTCGGCCGTACAAACAAGTTCGTGCATGAAAAGAAGATCGTGCGTGCGGCTGTAGGCCTCTTTTTTGGCCCGGAGAAGTTTCAGGCGTTTTTCAAGCTCGGGTAATAAAGCGTCGGCTTCTTCCCTCGAAAAAATGCGCTTCTTTTTCAACGGCTTCACAGTTCCCTCCAAGTCACGACACTTATTAAGCTACACCCCGCTGTCTTCCTCTTCAAGCTCCAAAATGTTCCGGCGCGACATCGGACCAAAGGGCGGGCATCAGACCGCCGCCCGTCGCCACATTAATTACACTTTCATCGCTTAAACGAACAAAACCTCCGGCGTATTTTCCTCCAAAAACCAGCATGTTGAAATTGTATTTCTTGTAAATGAAGTCCAGCTTCTGGTTCACAACGTCGGGGACGGTCATCACCGGGACCGAAACATGCTCCTGGATCACCCAATCCTCCTCCTTAAGCGCTTTATCCACCGCCGCATTCCAATCGCCGTCCGGCGTCTCGCGTCCAATGTGAACCCGGCGGGCACCACGGCTTGAACCCGAAGGTTTCAGAACGACGGTGTCCTTTTCATCCTTGAGGAAATCGATCAGAAAGACTTTCCGGTGGCCATAGAAATCTTCGGCGTCAGAAAGACAGCGCGTCCACGGGAGGTGTTGACACTTCATCGCGTTTTCATTCTCCGTGAAGAAACGGTCAAACTCCGGAGCGGTTAAAAGTGAAAAGATCGATTTGCTTGAGGCGAGCCTCGAACGCAAAGGGTTGACCATGCAAACGGCCTTGTCCCTGTAGGCATGCAGCAGATCCTGAACTTCGTCGAGCCGTTCCAGCAGTTCATCAAAAATCACGCGCCGGTAAACCAGATGCACACGGAAGCCTCTGTGATAGAGTTTGCCGCCTTTGTACTGAAGCTCGCGCGGATCGGCAATCGTGGTTTTGTAGCCCTTGGACTCGAAGTGGTTTTTCATGTACTCAAATTCCGAGGTGGTCCTCGCATGTCGCCAATCCACGATCGCGATCTGGGGTGTTTCATAGCCGCCAAACTCTTCATAGATCGAGAGCAGAGTAGAAAGAATGCCCTGGACGCGCTCACTGGCGACCAAATGATGTTCCCCGGCAAATGGCCAGATCAGTTCTTCGGAAAGGAACGCAGACTCCAGCTGGTCCGTGTAAGCAGCACCTGCCGGGGCATCACAATTGAACTCCAAAAGTTTCAGGCTCTCTCCTTCCAGAAGCGCGTCGAAGCGGCTGAAGACGACATGCTGCGAATAACCCGGATCGATCTTCACAAGTTCTTCGGCTTCGGGAGAAAGGCGAAAGTGGGACCTCATCTGCGCTTCTTCAAAATAAAGACGCGCGGTCTTGTTGAGGATCTGGGAGAAGGTGGAAGCAGTGCGCTTGAGAAGGTGCTGCTGCTTGGGCGTGACAAAATAAGCTTTGTAGAAAGCCGGGACCGTGAAGCGGCCGTACGCGAACGTTGGGTTGTTGAGCTTTTCCTTGAACCGGCCCATGGCGGAAACAGCATGAGCCTCACGGGTCTTCAAATATTGATCGTATGCGTAATCAAGATTCGCGGTCATGGGTAGCCCAGATCAGATAAAAAAATTATAGCCATGCTCACCCCTCCTTCCTCCAGAAGAAGGGACCTGGAAATTCTCGGGATTACTTCCGATCTTCGTGTGGAATGTAATATTGCTCCTGCGGGCCGATGTATTCCGCAAGCGGTCGTATAAGGCGATTGTCCAGTTGCTGCTCAATGACGTGGCCGCTCCAGCCGGCAACGCGGCTTGCCGCAAAAACAGTCGTAAAAAAATCCGGCGGGAACCCGAGCACGTAAAGTACGGGGGCTGAAAAAAAGTCTACGTTGCAGGGGATCTTTTTCCGGTCCATCATTACTTTCTCGACATGCGCGGCAATCTCAAGCCAATCCGTTTTCCCCGCTTTGACGCACAGGTCATATGCGATTTTGCGGAACGCCTCGGCGCGTGGATCGCGGGTCTTGTAAATCCGGTGCCCGAAGCCCATGACCTTTTTTTTCTCATCTAAAAGTTTGTTCACATACGGAACGGCGTTCGCCGGCGTTCCGATTTCAAGGATCATTTCCATCGCGTATTGGTTCGCCGCGCCATGGAGTTCACCAGCCAGGGTCCCGACCGCGGAAGTGACCGCCGAATAAAGATTCGACAAAGTCCCGGTCGTTACGCGTGCCGCAAAAGTCGATGCGTTGAGTCCGTGATCCGCCAAAAGGATCAGATACGCATCAAGGGCCTTCTCCATTTCCGGTGTCGGTTTCTTGCCGCTCATCATATAAAGGAAATTGGCCGCGTGGGAGAGGCTCATGTCAGGCTGAATAGGCTCCTTGCCTTCGCGAAGCCTGTAAAAAGCCGCGATAATGGTCGGAAAAACTCCTGTCAGATGATAGGCCTTACGCTGGGACTCCTCGGGATTCACAATGTGGGCCCGTGGGTCCAGACTCCCCATGAGCGAACACATGGTACGGAGAGCGCTCATGGGATGCGTGGTCGTTGGGATAAGCCTCAGAACCGCAAGCGCCCGCTCGGAGAGAGGCCTTTGGGCCTTGAGCGTCTCCCTGAAGGTTCCAAGCTCCGTGGCGGTGGGAAGTTTCGCGTACCAAAGGTGGTAGGTCACTTCTTCAAAATTGGATTTTTCGACCAGTTCTCCGATAGGAATACCGCGATATAAAAGTCGTCCGTTCTCACCATCCACGTCGCTTAAGGATGTCTGAGCCGCTACGACACCTTCCAGACCTTTAACCAGTTTTGACGCGCTTGAGGGCTCTTTTTTCATTTTAAAATTCCCGAGTTGGTCGATCGATGAACGAATGGCGTCATTATACTCACTCAGGGGAAAACAGGAACTGCTGTTTTATCCTGGTAATTTTGGGGACTGAAATTTTGAAATAAAAAACGGCGTCTTTTTTTTGTACTCGCGGTAGACATCCCCGAAGCGCTGTTCGAGCTCTTTTTCCTCGATAAGTTTGATCTCAAGGATCAAAAGAACCATCAAGACAATTGCCGCAGCCCAGGAACCTGCCCGGTTGAAAAGCGCGGCCCAACCCGCCAGATAAAGGAAAAAACCGAGTATCATGGGATTGCGGCAATACCGGTAAGGACCGGAAGACAAAAACTCCTTGGTGGGTACCACAGGAACAGGCGTGCCCCTCCCTTTCAAAAGCTGCCACAGAACGGCCCAACTTACCCACGGAATACCGGCCACGAAAAAAAGACCGCTCAAGAGGACTGCGGCTAAGGAAGGAAAAACAGCTTCTCTTCCCCCGAAACTAAAAACCCAAACAAGCGTCGGCCAGCCCGCAATAAAAAGCGTCGCGCCAAGCACCGTTGCCACCGCGCGGTAACCTGTGGAGTATTCTTTGCCTGCTCTCGCCACCAAATACCTGATCCATTTTTCGAACATAAGCCGCGCCTCGCTTTCCGGAGTCTGTCCTGGCTTTTATTTTCTTTTTATCAAGGGTAGCCAGGACTGCCCCAATTTCCGCTTGACGGAAATTGATAAGTATTAGGACTGCCCGGAACTCCTTTGAGACTATTCTATCCGATTATCTTTGTTTCTTCTTCCAGTGTTTGCAGCCTTTTTCCACCAAGGCCGGGGGAATATCCTTATTCGGCCCTTTTCCGTGAGCCTCGAACCAGGTGCAAATGCCAAGAAAAGTATTATCGAAATCCCTGCGAAAGTCGCAATCCCAGCAAGCGGTGCTCGCTGTTCTGGTTGAGTCGGCCCCAAGCATATTCATTTCACCTTATTCAGGAATGAATCGAAGCAGGGCGGAATCCCGGAAGTGAATTTTACAGGTTCCCTGGTCACGGGATGACGAAATTCCAGCCGGGAGGCATGCAAAAGAAGGCGTTCAGTCTTTACGACGGGACGCATCTCCTCCAGCCATCCCACGTGAATGTAACGTTCAAAAATTCGCGGATCAATATAAATCTTGTCGCCTACGATGGGATGCCCCAAAAAAGAAAGATGCGCGCGGATCTGATGCGTGCGGCCTGTTCGCGGAATCACCTTGAGAAGAGAATACCCGTCCACACTGCTTAAAACCTGATAATCCGTTTGGGCCTTTTCGCCATGGGAATCTGACGTACGGATATTATGACCACTTTCAACATTGAGCCCCAGAGATACCGAGATCGTTCCTTCTTGGGCTTCGGGTGCTCCGAATACCACCGCGTGATATTCTTTTGCCACCTGCCTGTTTTCGAAAAGGATCCCGAGCTTTCCGGCCATTTGACCCGACTTCGCGACAAGCACAATCCCACTCGTCTCCGAATCAAGACGGTTCACGATCCTGAGCCCCTCCGGACTTGGACCCAGGTTCCGGATCAAAAGGCTGAGCAGGTTCTTTTTCCTGAAGCGCCCCACGGGATGAACCGGAAGCGGCGCCGGCTTATCCACTACGAGAAAAAACTCATCCTCATAAAGGACCTTGTACCCTGTTTCCACATAAAGATCTTCTTCGGTGCGCATGGATCCACTTCTGGTGTCATCGGGTTGCCAAAAACAATAAGAGCACTGTTAAGAACAGAAAGGTGCTGCGCGACACCTTTTATTTCAATAACTGTCGCAGGACGTATTGGAGGATACCGCCATGGCGGTAGTATTCGAGCTCAATTGGGGTATCAATACGGCAAACCACCTCGAAAGTCTTTTTACTTTTCTCCGTGCCCCGCAGCGAAGCAGCCCCGTGGGGTACCCCGTACGCCGTACAGGAAAGGATCTTGCCGGGCTTCAGCCCCTTAGCGATCCCTTCGATCGCGTAAACCTCTTCACCGGTTAATTTGAACGAAGCGGCATTCTGGCCCTGGAAGAATTGGAGCGGCAGAATGCCCATCCCGATCAAATTGCTGCGGTGGATCCTTTCGTAGCTCTCGGCGATTACGGCGCGAACGCCTAGAAGCGCTGGGCCCTTGGCCGCCCAGTCGCGCGAAGACCCGGAGCCGTATTCTTTACCTGCGAGAACCACAAGCGGCCGGTTTTCTTCCTTGTATTTCACGGCCGCGTCAAAGATCGGCATCACTACGCTCTTTCCTGTTCGAGCCTGTCCGCCTTCGGCGGGAAAATATTTCGTCATCCCGCCTTCCACGCCAGGAACAAGCAGGTTTTTCAGGCGAATATTGGCGAATGTTCCGCGCATCATCACTTCATGGTTGCCGCGCCGCGCACCGTAAGAATTAAAGTCCCTGGGTTCAATTCCCTGTTCGATCAGATATTTTCCGGCAGGACTTGCGGGCGCAATGAAACCGGCGGGAGAAATATGGTCGGTCGTGATCGAACTCCCGAGCATGGCCAGTACGCGTGCATTCTTGATATCCTTAAGGTCAGACGGTAATGCCAGCATTTTTTTGAAATAGGGCGGGGACTTTACATAAAGAGATTTCTTGTCCCAGGCGAAGGTGTCGCCCGAGGGAGCGCTGAGCGAGCGCCAAGCCTCGTTTCCTTCAAAAACATTTCGGTAGCGATTTCTGAACATCGCCGAATCTACGCTCCTTAGAGCTTCCCGGATTTCTACCGAGCTCGGCCAGATATCCCGCAAATAAACAGGTTTACCGTTTTTTCCGAACCCGAGCGGGTCTTTTTCAAGATCGATCATGACAGTTCCTGCGATCGCATAGGCGACGACGAGGGGCGGAGACGCGAGATAATTCGCACGAACCTGTGAATGTACGCGTCCTTCGAAATTCCGGTTACCAGAAAGAACAGACGCCATAACCAAGTCCTTTTCCTTGATCGCTTCAGACACAGGCTCGAAGAGTGGCCCCGAATTCCCGATGCACGTCATGCAACCGTACCCCACAAGATTGAATTTCAACACTTCAAGGCAGGAAAGAAGTCCGCTCGCCGCGAGATAATCCGTCACGACCTGGGAACCCGGCGCGAGACTTGTCTTCACCCAGGGCTTCACGGTCAGGCCTTCTTGAAGTGCTTTTTTCGCGAGGATCCCGGCCGCCAGCATCACGGAAGGACTAGAGGTGTTGGTGCAGCTCGTGATGGACGCGATCACGACCGCTCCCTGCTCGAACTCGCATTTTTCTCCGTTGATCTCTAACACTGCTTTTTTCGTGAGATCGGCCTTATTTTTCACCGTCTCCGCGAGCACCTTCTTGAAGGAAGGCTTTACTTCCCTGAGCATCACACGGTCTTGCGGACGCTTGGGTCCGGCGAGACTCGGAACCACGTTCGCCAGGTCCAGTTTGACCATATCCGAATAAACGATTTTCTCGTCCGCTCCTTCGCGGAAAAGCCCCTGCGCTTTCAAATAGGTTTCAGCAAGCTTGATCTGCTCTTCGCTCCTTCCGGTCAGTCTGAGAAAATTAAGCGTTTCCTGGTCCACCGGGAAAAATCCGGCCGTAGCGCCGTACTCGGGAGCCATGTTTGCGACTACCGCACGATCCGCGAGCGACAATTCGCCGACGCCGGGCCCAAAAAATTCCACGAACTTTCCGACCACGCCTTTCTTGCGGAGCATTTGCGTTACGGTCAGAACCAGATCCGTGGTCGTCACGCCTTCGGACAATTTCCCGGAGAACTTGACCCCCACCACTTCGGGAATCAACATGGAGATCGGCTGGCCGAGCATCGCGGCCTCGGCTTCGATCCCGCCTACGCCCCAGCCCAAGACACCCAGGCCATTGATCATGGTAGTGTGCGAGTCCGTTCCAACCAGTGTATCCGGATAAAGAAAGGTCTTTCCCCCTTCTTTTTTCGCAAAGATCACGGGAGAGAGATATTCAAGATTTATCTGATGGATGATGCCGGTGGCGGGAGGAACGACACGAAAATTATGGAAGGCCTGCTGGCCCCATTTAAGGAATTGATAGCGTTCTTGATTGCGCTCGAATTCTTTGGCGATATTTTTCGCGAATGCCTCGGAGGTCCCTGAAAAATCCGTCTGCACGGAATGATCGATCACAAGATCCACAGGTTGAAGAGGATTGATCTTCCTGGGGTCCCCGCCCATTTTAACCATCGCTTCGCGCATGGCCGCGAGATCCACGACCGCCGGAACACCCGTAAAATCCTGCAACAAAACGCGGGCAGGCGTGAAAGCAATCTCATGCTCGCCTTTACGCGTCGGGTCCCAGGTAGCAAGCCTTTCAATGTCTTTTCGGGTTACGTTCTTGCCGTCTTCATTGCGAAGCAGGTTCTCAAGAAGTACGCGGATGGAATAAGGCAGTTTCAGGACCTTGGCGACACCGCACTCCTGAAGCGCACGCAGACGGTAAATCGTATAGTCTTTACCCGCGATTTTGAGCGTCACCTTGCTTCCGAAGCTATTCAAGAGACTCACTCCAGAACTCCTTTTTTTGTTACCGATTCTTGTTTTACAAGGACTGTTTCATTTTTTCGATGATCGCCTGTCCCATTTCACGCGTTCCAACCGCAGTAGGGTCATTGCGATCTTCTTTCAGGTCATAAGTCACATTTTTGCCTTCGCGGATCACATCAGCCACGGCTTTTTCCAAACGGCCCGCGGCCTGGGTTTCGCCCAGGTGCCGGAGCATCAGAACGCCCGAGAGGATCATCGCGACAGGATTCACTTTATTGAGTCCTTTATACTTCGGCGCGGAACCATGGGTCGCCTCGAAAAGAGCTCCGTTTGTTCCAATATTGGCACCGGGGGCCACACCCAGCCCCCCGACAAGCCCCGCGCAAAGATCCGAAAGAATATCGCCGTAAAGATTCGGGAGAACAAGCACGTCATAAAGCTCGGGTTTTTGCACGAGCTGCATGCACATATTATCCACGATGCGGTCCTCGAACTGGATATCGGGATACTTTTTCGCCACTTCGCGCGCGACCTCGAGGAAAAGTCCATCCGAGAATTTCATGATGTTGGCCTTGTGGACAGCCGTGACTTTTTTGCGTTTGTATTGTCGCGCGTAATCGAACGCGAATTTTACAATGCGTTCACTTCCGGTTACAGAGATCGGCTTAATGCTCACGCCAGAATCCGGACGGATATTCCTTTTGGAAAGTTTTTCGATGTGAGCGATCAAATCCACCGCCTCGGGAGTCCCTTTTTGGAATTCAATGCCGGCATAGAGGTCTTCCGTGTTTTCGCGCACGATCACAAGGTCGATATTCTTGTAACGGGAACGGACGCCGTCGTAGGATTTGCAGGGCCGGAGGCACGCGTAAAGATCGAGCTCCTTGCGAATCGCCACATTCACGGAACGGAATCCTTTCCCGACGGGAGTCGTAAGCGGGGCTTTGATAGCGACCTTGTTCTTGCGGATGGACTCCAGCACACGGTTCGGAAGCGGTGTCCCTTCGCTTGCCATCACATCCATCCCGGCAGTTTGAATGTCCCAATCAAATTCAACTCCTGTAGCTTCAAGGCACGCTTTGGTTGTTTCTGCCAATTCGGGCCCGACGCCGTCGCCGGGAATAAGTGTTACACAGTAGGATTTCATGAAATTCCTCGTTTTCTAGGGTTTTCGCTTCCCATGAGAACATTGCGGTCTAAAGAGCCTTCGGCTAGAATGCCTTGTCGCCGAAAGCAAGTTCATCAAAAGGACTCATATTTTATATGAAGAACACTAAAATTAAAAGAACGCTCTTGGAAGCACTCGCCAAGGCCGGAAAGATCATCCGTTCGAATTTCGGCAAGAAACAGACAGTCACGAAAAAAGGCGAGTTCAACCTCGTGACCGAGATCGACAAAGCCTCAGAAAAAGAAATTGTAAAACTTATCCTTAAAAACTTCCCGGATCATTCGATCTTGGCCGAGGAATCCCCGGCCGTGACAGGTTCCGGATGCCGCTGGATCATTGACCCCATTGACGGAACGACGAATTTCACGCACGGTTTCCCGATCGTTTCGGTCTCGATCGGATTCGAAAGAGACGGCCGCCTTGAAATGGGCGGCGTGTTCGATCCCTTTCGCAAAGAACTTTTCTTTGCAGAGCGTGGAAAAGGTGCGACCCTTAACGGCAAGTTCATCCATGTTTCAAAAGTAAAAACGCTCCCGGATTCTCTCCTCGCGACCGGCTTCCCCTATGACCGCAACAAGAACCCGGATGATTATCTCGACATGCTCCGCGTCTTTCTGCCACGGATCCAGGGCATACGTCGCGGCGGGTCTGCGGCGATTGATCTTTGTTACGTGGCATGCGGCCGTTTTGATGGTTACTATGAAATGAAGCTTTCACCGTGGGACAAGGCGGGCGGAATGATGGTCGTCGAAGAGGCGGGCGGAAAGCTCACGGATTTCTCAGGAGCTCCCTTGACCCTTGCAGGATTGCAGAACCTTGCTACCAACGGTTTGATCCATACAGAAATGCTTGCGGCTCTTGGACCGTTCAAACATCTCGGCCAGTCATTTTTTTAGGAAAAACCTGGATGCCGAAGAAAAAACCTTTGAAAATGCCAAAGCTCCGTCACGGTTGGGCCATCAATCCCAAAACGCGTGTCAAGCCCTCCCAAAAAAACTACCATCGAAAGACTACGAAAAAGGCCGAGAAGCATTGGGTAGATGAGCTTTTTGATTGAGCCGGCAGGGGCTGAAAACAAAAAGCGCCCCGCCGAGTGGCGGGGCGCTTTCGAAAAGCAAAAACTTGTTTATTTCTTCACATTCGCAGAACCGCTGAGATCCACGCCGTTGTTCGGGAGCGGAAGATCTGCGGGAATCGCGAAGGTAACAAGCTGGAGCGCGCCGCCGAATGTGCATACAGTCGCTTCAACCAAACCTTGCCCAATGCCGGACCACACGTTCTTGCCTTCATTGGCATATTGGTTGGGAACAGCGAAGAGCTGGATCCAGCCGAGCAGCGTATTCTGTAACCCGAATACCAGCTTGCCGGTAACTCTGTCACCGTATGTTTTCTCCTCAGTCCACGGACTCGCCGCAAAAGCCACCGGCGCGAGAAGCATGGAGAGTATCACCACAAGACTCATGATCTTTTTCATTACGTTTCCTCCCTTGGTTTTTAAAGCCTTGGCATGGCGCCATTTACTTGTCTTTATTTTGCCATAACTTGACGCCATCGACAACCTCTAATATTCCTGACGGTTATCGTCCTCCTACGCGTTTCCTTTATCTTTTTTTATCACTTTTTATCCACCTCTTGTCGCCCCGCCTCTGACCCGATATGATACGCCCATGCATAAATCCTTTTTATTGTTCGCAAAGCTCCGCCATGCGCTACTCCGGTGGTATTCCCGGCATAAAAGAGACCTCCCGTGGCGTTATACTTGCGATCCTTATAAAATTTGGGTTTCCGAGATCATGCTCCAGCAAACGCAGGTCGCGACGGTCATTCCTTATTACAAACGTTGGCTTAAAATTTTCCCTTCTGTTTCAGCACTGGCACACGCTCCTTTGTCAAAGGCTTTGGAACTTTGGGCCGGACTGGGCTACTACAGGCGGGTTCGGATGTTTCATGAAGCGGCACGCTACATTCAAAGAGAGCTTCAGGGAAAGATCCCCCGGACCGCGGAGGGGTTGAGAAAGCTACCCGGTATCGGCCGTTATACGGCCGGAGCGATCGCCAGTATCGCATGGGGCGAAAAAACACCGGCTCTGGACGGGAATGTGATCCGCGTCCTCACAAGGATCTTCGCCATGGCTCAAAGCGTTGATCGACCTGCGACCCTGGAAAGACTTTGGTCTATCGCGGCCTCGCTCCTCCCGGACAAAAACCCCGGTGACTTGAATCAGGCACTTATGGAGTTAGGCGCCATCGTTTGCTTTCCATTGAATCCGCAATGCATCCGGTGTCCGACAAGAAAAAGCTGCGCGGCCCATCAAGAAGGCAAGGAACTTTTTTATCCCGTCCGGTCTCAAAAAAACCGCTACGAAAAGCTAAGAATGACGGCCTTGGTGCTGAGAAACGATAAAAATGAGGTCTGGCTTGAAAAACAACCCGAACAGGGACGGTGGGGCGGGCTCTGGATGTTTCCGTTTTGGATGGATAAAAAAGAAATGCTGGCAGAAATCCGATCTTTCTGCTCACAACCAGTTCTTTTTTTGATCGTCCCGCACGCCTTCACAAAATACAGGGTCATGCTTGAGGTTTTTGAATCGTTGTGTAAAGGAGAGGCCCCTTTAAGACAGCTGCACGGCAGGTGGTCCCCAATCACAGCTCTACCCCGGACCGCTTTTCCATCCCCGCACAGGAAAATAGCTCAAGCTCTTATCGCTCGACTCAGACCTCTGAATCCTCTTTTCCCCAAAAGAGGCGTTACGAAAAGGAAACCACGGGTTCGACTCACCTGAAAATCGTCATCATAACGATAGCTGTCGTAGCTCCGGGAATCCTTTATTGGCTCATGCGATCCGTCAACCAGTTATCCAGAACATCTTTCTTGAAACGCCACTGCCCACCGATCTTTGCCGCTGGGACTTCCCCTTTCTTCAGCAGGCGGTAAATCGTTACGAGATGAAACCCGAGATATTTCGCCGCTTCCTTGGGCGTCATGATTTGGGTCCGTTCTTTCTTGGGATATTGATATTCTTGATTCTGCTCTTTTGTTTGTTCCATTCCAGTTCTCCTTGTCTATTATTGCTATTTTTTGGCTTATTATGGCTGAATCTGTAATACAATCTATCCTATATGTTATAAATTGTCAACCGTTGCTAGTTTTTGGGCTTTTCGTCCATTTTTGTAACCTGTTGCCCATGCTACGCTTACAAAAAACAATTCCACAAAATAAACAAAATAAAAATATTATTGCTTGTTATTTTTATTCATTGTAGTATTTATGTCTGCCCGCTTTTCAGGAAAGGTTTTCCGCGCCTGTTAGCCATCTTCAAAAATTTATAAAAAGGGAGGTCGTTCATGAAAAAAGCAAAGGTATTGCTGGCTTTTGTGCTTTGCGCTTTTTTGTTGGTCCCGGTAAGCTTCGCGAAAGATGTTTGGGAAATGGCCAAATCTGATGTCTACAAGGAAAAGACCGGCGGAATGCTGGGTCGTGGTCTTGTAAACGCAGCAACAAGCCCTGTCGATATTTTTGTCCAAACCGTCGACAAAACAAAAACGGGAGCTCCCTTGATCGGGACCCTTACCGGTATGGCAGGAGGTCTTGGTTGTACTGCGCTTCGCGCAAGTTCCGGTATTGTGGACGTCGCCCTTTTCTGGGTTCCCGGTTTTAACGGTTTTCCGGTGGCACGTTCTTATAACAACTGCTTAGAAGAATCTGCCGAAAGCGTGCAGCCTGCCCAGGAACCGCAGTCTGTGATGCCTGTAGTTGCGGAAGCTTCTCCTCAACAGCCTCTGGTGACGGTCACGGAAACGCAGCCTGCTCCAGCCCGCAAGCACGTGGCTAAAAAACATAACGCTTACGATTACGTGAAGAAATAAGATAGAGTTTCGGAATAAAAAATAAAAAAGCGCCTCGTCGTCCGGCGAGGCGCTTTTTTTGTGCGTTGGAAGATCACAGGCCGAGATCGCAGAGCGCGAAGATCGGCGAATAGTGGTAGCTGGCGAGCGTTTCCGAAGCTCCTTCATTGCGATCTACAAGGCAGATCGTTTTAACGACTTTTGCTCCGAGCGCTTCCACCTCCTTGATGGCCTTCAGAACCGAGCTCCCGGTTGTGACTACATCTTCAAGCATGACCACTTTGTCGCCCGGTGCCAAAGCCGGCCCTTCGATCATTTTTTGCATCCCGTGATCTTTGGCTTCCTTGCGGACAATGAACGCTTTGAGAGGTTTCCCGCTCTGGGAACTCAGAACTGACACTGCAGCTGCGAGAGGGTCCGCACCAAGCGTCGGCCCTCCGACCGCGTCGGCGCCTGCCGCCTGGGCCATATGAAGGATCACTTTTGCCGCGAGGAAGAGCCCCTGTGCGTCGAGCGTAATCTGTTTGCCGTCGATATAGTACTGTGAAATCTTCCCGGAGGCCAACTTACGCTCCCCGTGCACCACGGCCTTCTCCCGGATCAGTTTCAACAATTCCTGCTTTAGTGTTTGTTCATCCATGATTTTATGACTCCTTTTGAGTTATTCTGTCTTCGCAACACGGACAATTCGTCCATTAGAGACCCGGCAGTTCCCGCGCCCCTTTGATTATACTCTCTGGGAAGATTTGAAGAAACTCCCATAAAAAGATCAAGCCTCTAACGAGACGAACCCATCTTTTCCCGGATCCGCCGTGAAAGACCCTTGATCATCTGAGCTTCAGGCTCCAAAAGCCCGCTTCGCTTGATGAGCCCCCGCAAAGTCCGAAGGATTCTCGGCAAAAGATCTGCCCCGCCTTTTTTATATCCCAGCACTTTCAGTGCTTTTTCAAAGTGTGCGATTGTCGTCTCGATCTCTTTTTTATTCAAAACTCTCTCGTGCGAGACTTTTTCTTTCACGCCATGCTTCCGATACCGATCAATCGAAGCGCCGCGGAAATTGGGGCCGTCCCAATTATTATTTTTGGAAAGAAATGAAGAATTTGGGTGCTCCCAGGAAAGGGCAAACAGCGTGACCATCACGGCCTGTGCAAGGTTAAGCGACGGGTAAGAAGGCCCTGTAGGGATCGCCGCCAAGTGATCGCATAAAGCACTGTCCTCATTTGCAAGACCTTTGGATTCGCGTCCAAAAACAATTCCGATCTTCTGGCGGTGTGAGCCCCCGCGGATCTTTGAGACCGCCTCGTCGAAAGGAAGAAAAGCCCCGCGATGCCCGCCCAGGCGCCGTGTTGTCCCGATCACAAGCCCCAAATCCTGGGTTGCGTCCCGAAGAGAAGAATATTCCTGCCCTTTTTTCAGGATATCTCCCGCCGACATGGCCATCTTTTTGGCTTTTGTTTGCCAGGTTCTCGGGGGCTTCACAAGACGCAAGTCCATGAAACCCATGTTTTTGACAGCCCGGGCCACTGCCCCGATATTGTCCGGGTTCTCAGGAGAAACAAGAATGATCGCAACCTTTTCCTTTTTCATTGTAGGACCCTGGGATTCGTTTGAAAAAATTACTTTTTCATTCCTTTTCCCAAACATAATCCGAAAGCTCGAAATGCCGTGTCAAAGGCGTGGTGTCACCCGCTGCCGCACACCAGGGAAGCACGAGAATGTCATTCACGCTTGACCCGATCCGTATCGCCGTGTTCACAAAGAAGCGCGGGAAATAGGTTACAGGCCAGGCCTTGGGGTGACTCTTTTTTTCCACTTCGAATGCATGCACCAATTCGCCGGGCGAGGTAAGGAGGTTCCCAAACCCCCGCTCCTCGATGGAAGCTATTTGTCTCAAAGTACTTTCTTTTTTTACGGCTTCCGCCGCGAAAAGAGGAACTGTCCCTAGAAATAAAAGCCCAATAAGAACCCATGTCATCTTTTTTTCCATGTTTTATTCCCCGCTTTTTGATCTTTATTGATTTTTTTAAAAACCGCAAGAAAAAAACCATCCGTCCCACTCTCCGGCGGCCATAGCTTGAAGAATGTCTCCCCCGATTCCCCGCAGGGAATAATCTCAAGTTCCGGATGCGCCGACAGGAACGCCTTTGCAACATCCTCGTTCTCCGCAGCTTCCACCGAGCAGGTCGCGTAATACAGTCTGCCGTTTTCCGCAAGGTATGGCAAAGCTTTTTCAAGGATCGCGAGCTGTTCTTTCGGAAGCGTCTCGAACCAGGAAGGGGTCAGCTTCCATTTCGCGTCGGGGTTCCTGCCCAACGTCCCGGTCCCGGAACACGGTGCGTCCACCAGGATTCTGTCAAATCCTCTCCGCGCCAGTTTGAGATCTGCCATGCGTTCCAGCTCCGCGGGAAAAATATTAAAGACCCCGGCCCGTTTGGCTCTTTTCTTAAGTTCTTCCAATTTGTATGAACGCAGGTCTGTCGCCACGATGCGCCCTTTATTCTCCATCATCGCCGCCAAAAGCAGACTCTTCCCGCCGCCACCCGCACAGACATCCCAAATGCTTTCTCCGGGCTGGGGATCCATTTTTTGACAGACCATTTGACTGCCTTCATCCTGAACCTCAAACCATCCATCGCGAAAAGCCGGAGTATCGAACACATTGCGCCGCTCCTGAAGGATCAGCCCGAAATAAGACCGCGTTGTCTGGTTGGCTTCGACGCCGAGACGACGGAACATATCAACGAGTTTTTTACGGCTGATCCTGAGCGTATTGGCGCGAAGTACAAGAAGCGGCCTCTGCTGGAAGAATGCCACCAAACGCTCTGTTTCAAGCACGCCAAATGTCGCAGCCCATCGTTGAACAAGCCACAGAGGAAAAGAATAAAAGAGCGCGACCATTTCTCCTTTGGATTTCGGGCCTCCACCTTCGGGCAAGAGATGCTCCTGCAGGGCAGCATAGACCTTTCCGCTTTGCTTGAAGAACTCGCAAAAGTCCTCCTTGCTAACAAGCCTTTCCTTCGCGGCAGCATAAAGACAAAGGCATTCGGCCTTCTCGAGATCGTTCATGATCGGTCGCGGCCTGGCCTTTTCAACCCAGACTTCCAGGAAACTTTTATGGCGAAAGACCGCGTAGATCGTTTCGGAAAGGAATTTGCGGTCGCGGGAACCAACCTTTTTCCGGTTCTGGAAAAAATACCGCGCAAGCCACCGGTCCGCCGGCATCGGATCCTTTTCAACTCCTTGCCAGACCTCGGTCGCCATCCGGAGCTGTGAAAAAACGAGGCGCCTTTGACTGTCTTTCATGGATTCCTCGGGGTTGGAAAAAAAAGGCCTGATCGCAAAGACCAGGCCTTTTGCAATATCAGAAAATCAAAGAGCGATTTTTTTTTGATTATTGCTCGCCGGCTTTCAGGATCCTCTGGCGAATGTCGGATTCCCGGTCGAAACGGTTCTGCCGGGACACGTCCAGGGTTCGCTGGGCCGAAGAAAGCTGTTGTTGGATATACGGATCGTTGTTGTTTCCGCTTCGCGCGGTCTTGAAGGCGTCCGCGGCACTCCACGCATGGTTGGCGATAAGGGGTCCGAGCCCCGCCCAGAAAACACCGCCGGTCGTCAGCGTTGCAAGAAGAATCGTGGTGGTCACGGCGGCCACTTCAATACCGGCCATTATTTTGGTCTTGGTGGCTCCGATCTCGCCATTCATGGCCTGACCTGTGGTCGGCAAAAGCAGGGAGGCCCCGAATTCCTTACCGCCTGCTGCAAAGGCCGCCGGGGACAAAGATACGAAGATCATTAGGAAAGCCGTCAAATAGGAAAGGTGTTTTTTCATGGATTCTCTCCTCCTTACAAGATTAATGATTTCCCCACCCTTAATCTAACGACTTCCCGGGGAAAATCTTTACCTTGTTTGAGATAAGAGGTGTTTCACGAAAACGCCTCCGTCGAGAAGTTGAAAAATTGCTTTTCTCTTTCGGATCGAGCATCATGGCCCGTTGTACCCCTGAATATCTCTAACGGGGTGAACCCCTACAAATTTAAACCTCTACCGTTTTGCTACTTCTTTAGAAATGCTCGCGGAATTCCAATTCGAAAGGACTTCAGCAAGAAGCCGCACGCCGAATCCATTCGCACCCTTGGGACAATCGAAACGGTTTGAGCTACACGAAGCCATTCCGGCAATGTCCAGATGCACCCACGGTGTTTTTTCCGGTACGAATTCCTTAAGGAACATCGTTGCCGTAATCGTCCCGGCATAGCCGTCGCCTGTGTTTTTAAGATCCGAGTGATGTGACTTGATGCACTCCCCGTATTCTTCCCAAAGAGGAAGCTGCCAGCAGCGTTCTCCGACCTTTTCTCCGGCTCTTTGAATGGTGTCAATCAGTTTTTGATCCGTCCCGAGAATCCCGCAGGTCTTGTCTCCAAACGTGTGATGGCACATCCCTGTCAGTGTCGCCGCGTCGATGATCGCCGCCGGTTTGAACTCCGCACAGTACGATAAGGCATCCGCGAGAATAAGACGTCCTTCGGCATCGGTATTTATCACTTCCACGGTTTTCCCGTTATACATCCGGATGATATCTCCGGGACGCTGAGGATCGGCGGCGACATTATTCTCCACCGAAGGTGCAAGGCCTACGATGTGAAGCGGCAGTTTCAGATCCGCCATAAGTCCCATCGTTGCGATCACCGCAATCGCGCCGGACTTGTCATATTTCATTTCTTCCATGCCTTTCGAAGGCTTGATGGAAATGCCGCCCGTGTCGAAGGTCACGCCTTTGCCGACGAGGCAGACCGTGCCCCGGTCTTGGTACTCCTTTCCGTATTCCATGATAATCAGGACCGGGGGCATCACGCTTCCCCGGTTCACGGCCAGGATCCCGTTCATGCCCATTTTCTTGAGTTCGGCAAGTCCTAATATTTTGCACGTCAGTTTTTTTTCTGCGGCGAGCTTCCTGGCCTCGTCGGCAAGCCGCGGCGGGTTCATCACATTCCCCGGCTCGTTGTTCAAATCGCGGGCTAAAAGGACTGCTTTCGCGATCTTCTCGGAACGGGCCATCGCCGGACGAAGCCCCGAAACAAACTCTTTTTTTTCTGTAACGAGTTCCACGGATTCAGGTGCTTTCGGCGGATCGTCCTTTTTCTTCATCTTGTACTGTGTAAAACGGTATGAAGCCAAAAACGAAATCTCTGTAAAAATTTTCGCCGCTTCTTCCGCAGGAACAGCGTCCGTCAGAAAAGAATCCAGAAGCACGCGGATTTTTACGGCTTTGCGACCGTTCGCGAGTCCGATCAGAGTCCCGACGGATTTTCTTAAAGAGAAGGGCTTGAGTTCTTTTTTTTCTCCCAACCCCAAAAGCAGCATCTCCGGTGCCTGGCGGTAACCGGCCTGATAAGAACTGAAAATCTCGCCTGTTTTCCCTTCAAATCGTTTTTTCGCAATGGCCGCTTTCGCAGCTTTTGCGAACGCAGGATCGATCCTCCTGAGCACTTTCAAGTCTTTCTCACCCTTAAAATAACCCGCCACAAAAAGGTCCGCCTTGACCCCCGATCTTGTCAATCCCGCCGATGAAACCTTCATGAAAACCTCCTTAAATGAGGGCATAACTTACGGAACAAAGTGACGTAAGTTATCCGCCCGGATTTAATCCGCCGCGCTTTGTGGCGGAATCTTATTTTCGCGCAACGAGCAACGAATTCATTGAGCGTTGAGCCTGCAAGGGTAAATAAAAAAACTCCGGACAAACCAGACAAACTATTTGAAGAAAAACAATCTCACAGCTATCACGACCAGAAATACGGCAAAAAGACGTTGAAGCATTACCTCATTAAGACTCAATGAAAGTTTGGTGCCAAACCACGCGCCCAGAACGCTGAACATTCCCAAAACAAACGCCGCCTTCCAATCCACCATCCCGGCCCGGCTGTGAAAGAAGGTGCTTGAAAGCGCCGTAAAAATGATGATCAGGAATGAAGTCCCGACGGCACGATGAATATTAAATCCCTTCAGAAACATAAGCAGCGGAACAAAAATGGTCCCGCCGCCGACCCCGAAGAGCCCGCCGAGAAAGCCTCCCAAGATCCCGATCAGTGCCGTTGCCATATTGCCCTTTTGAGATTCGAGACTTGTTCCTCGGGACTTGTTGTGGTTCCTTGTTTTTCCGAGGCCCTAGTCCCGAGGTGCGAGTCCCTTACTTTAATGCCCTGCCCGGTCGAGCGCCAGATTTACAAGCCGGTCGACATGCTTGATTTTCGTGTGTTCGCGCGGTACATGAAAATAGGTGATGCGCTTGAATTTCTTTTCCAGATCTTTGACCTGCGCATAGAACGGCTTGAGGTTCTCTGCCTTGAGCCGGTAAATGCCCGAGAGCTGGCGTGCAACAAGCTCACTGTCCAGAAAATAATCCGCTTCGGAGATGCCAAGTTCCGCCGCCAGGGTCAGACCGCGGATTACCGCCGTATATTCCGCAACATTGTTGGTCGTTTCACCGATCGTTTCGCCGTGATCGGTCAGCTTGTGATCTTCCTCATCACAGACCAGCACGCCGATCGCCGCGGGCCCCGGGTTCCCGCGAGCCCCTCCGTCGGAATAAATTTTACCTTTTTTCATAAAACCAGTAAGGTGTACGGAGTACGGCGCGCGGCGAAAAGCTCTTGTTACGGTACGCCGTACGTCTTACGCCGTACGCTGATCCTTTTTAAGATTCTGTCCTTTGTGATAGGCTTCCAGAAATTCGACTTCTTTTTGAAGTTCACGAACGCGATTTTTGAGCTCTTTCACCGGATCCGGAAGATCGCCGTGTTCAAGGTCGACGTCCTCGACTTTTTTTCCGTCAATCCGCACGATCTCGGCGGGCACACCGACCACCGTGCAGTGGTCCGGCACGGAGTGGATGACAACCGAACCGCCGCCGATCTTCACGTGATCGCCGATCCTGATGTTCCCCAGCACTTTTGCGCCTACGCCGACCACCACATTATGTCCGAGCGTCGGGTGCCGCTTGCCGCGTTCTTTCCCCGTTCCGCCGAGCGTCACGCCCTGATAGATCGTCACATTCTCGCCGATCTCCGTAGTCTCCCCGATCACGACGCCCATACCGTGATCGATAAAGAATCCCGGAGCGATCTTCGCGCCGGGGTGAATCTCCACACCGGTCAGGAAACGCGCGATCTGTGAAATAAGCCGCGGAATGAACGGGATATGCCACTTATAGAGGAGATGTGCGAACCGGTAGAAAAGTACGGCATGGAGTCCGGAATAGAGAAAAATGACCTCAAGTGCGCCAAACGGCGTACGGGCAGCCGGATCGCGCTCAAAGCAGGCCTTGAAATCGCGGTAGATGGAATAGAGCGGGTTTTTCATAACAGAGGGTATTTTAGAGCATCTCAAACTGTTTATCTAATGTTTTGTCTTAAAGGCATTGGAAAAGCGTAAGGAGTGCGGCGTACTTGTTTTTTGATTTTTGGCTATACCGAAAACCGGAAAAGCATCACATCCCCGTCCTGAACTTCGTACTCCTTGCCTTCGACGCGAAGCAGGCCTTTTTCCTTGACTGCCGGCTGGGAGCCGTATTTCAAAAGGTCTTCATAACACATGACTTCGGCGCGAATGAACCCGCGTTCAAAATCCGAATGGATCACGCCCGCGGCCTGCGGTGCTTTTGAACCCTTGCGAACGGTCCAGGCGCGAACTTCTTTTTCACCGGCTGTGAAGTAAGTGATGAGTTGAAGCGCCTTATAGCCGGTCCGGATAAGCGAATTGAGCCCCGGTTCTTCAAGGCCGAGGTCTTTCAAGAAAATCTTTTGATCGTCCTCCGAAAGATCGATCAGTTCGGACTCCACCTTGCCCGAGATGACGACGACCTCGGCGCCTTCCCTGGCCGCCCGCTGACGCAAAAGATCGACAAAAGGCCCGCCTCCCGGTAAATCTTTTTCTGCCACGTTGGCGCAGTAAAGCACGGCCTTGAGCGTAAGGAACGCCATGTCCTTTACAAGTTTCCTCTCTTCTTCCGTAAGTCCGATATTGCGAAGCGGCGTACCATCCTCAAGCGCCTTTTTTACTCTTTCGTAGACCGGCATTTTTTCCCTGGATTCCTTGTCGCCCGTTTTTGCGAGTTTCTCGGTCTTGTCATAACGGGTATTGATGGTGTCAAGGTCCTTCAGACAAAGCTCCGTGTCGATCACGTCGATATCCCGTGCGGGGTCGATCGTGCCTGATACATGGACGATGTTCGGATCTTCGAAACAGCGAACGACATGAAGAATAGCTTCAACTTCTTTGATGTGTCCGAGGAATTGGTTCCCGAGGCCTTCGCCTTTGGACGCGCCGGCCACAAGCCCGGCAATATCATAAAACTCGACTGTGGTGGGTGTCGTCTTTTTGGGATTATAGAGCTTGCTCAGATCCCAGAGACGCGAGTCGGGCACGGGTACCATGCCTACATTCGGTTCAATCGTGCAAAAGGGGTAGTTTGACGCCGCGGCATGCGCTTTGGCGATCGCATTAAAGATAGTGGACTTGCCGACGTTGGGGAGGCCGACAATACCGCATTTGAAACCCATAACTTACTATACTCGTACCGGATTGGAAACGGTTAATGAAAAACAGCAGAACAGAATTGATGTCATTTAGATCCTCTTTTTTGAAAAACGAGGCACTATAGCAGAAAATCAACCGCCGGGAAACGAGAAATGGAGAACAAACAAGCTTCTTATGCGTTGCTCCAGTTATTCCCTCCTGTAGGGCACATTTAAATGTGCCCTACGGAAGAGAGAATAGAGCGAATATCTCTCAGGAAACCGGAACAATGCATTTCTTATTTGAGAGAAAGGACGAAGAGACATTGACAGTTTTATTGAATATGAATATATTATATGATAAATATGAATAAATGGAGGCCCAGCCATGTTGAAAATAAACAGGAAAATGGTGGTGTGGGGCGCTATGCTATCGCTTCTCTGCACCCTGGGGTTTCAAATACCGGCCCCCGCCGGATGGCAAAAGCCCGTCCAGCCGTCCATGACAGGCGGAGCTCTCACCTGCCTTGTCTCCCATCCGCTCGACGAATCCAAGTTCCTGGTCGCCTCCGGACAGCAAGTCTTCGAGGCCGGAAAAGAAAATACGTGGCAGCCGCTCTGGTCCCAAGCCGACGCGGGGTCGCCGTTCAAACGGTTGTTTTCTTTCGATGTTTTGCCGGACATCATTTTTGCGATTACAAACCGGAGTGTTTTTATGGGAAACCTGAAAGACCGCTCCTGGCACGTGGTTTACAAAGACTCGGGAAAAACGCCTCTCGCTTTCGCGGTCCACCCCAAAAATCCAAACCGCTGGTTCCTGGGAACCCAAAAAGGCCTTTGGGAAACACAAAATGCCGGGCGCACCTGGTCTCCTTCCGCCATCTTCCACACGTCAGGGTCCGTCCCCCTTTTGATCTTCAATCATGACCGGTTCTTCCTCGCGGATGAAAAAACCCTTTATCTCGCGATGTTCGGGGGTTCCGCGCGATCTGTCCTCGAGCTTTCAAAAACCACCGCGGAAGTCCCCGCCACAGACGAAGAGAACCCGGGAACTCTTGAAGAGCCGCTTTCTTTCAACCTGAAAATTCATGATCTGATCGTCTCGAAACGCAGCCCGCAGGAACTGTTTCTTGCAACCGCAAGCGGCGTCTTTCAAAGCTGCGACAGCGGACACCGTTGGGAACCGTTGTCCAGAAGCGGCCTGCAAAGCACTGTCGTTTACCAGCTTGCCTATTCAAAGAAAAAAGGAGGGCTTTATGCCGCGACCCCTCGCGGTGTTTATGTCTACGATGCCCGTGCGCAAAAATGGACCGGTCTTTTTGAAGGCTTGGCCAAAGACCGCACGCAGGGCATCGCGGTGCTGAACGAGGAAAAACTGATTGCGATCACCGAAGAGGGTTTTGTGCAATATCCTCTTGAAACTTTTGTGCCGGAAGCCGGCCCGGTCGTGGCGGTCTATCAGCCACCGGAAGAAACTCTCGCTCTTTTTAGAGAGCTCCTCGCGTTCGAACCTTCGGCCCGCGAAATCCATCAACGCGTCATTCAATACGCCGATGTCGCGAACGGCAAGATCAAGCGCTGGCATGCGGAATCCAGGCTGGCAGCCCTGTTTCCCAGTCTTTCTTTCAGCAAGAATTTCTCGCGGGGCGCTACTATCGACATTGACCGCGGCGGGACGAACGACCCGGACGAATACATCATTGGCCCGGTAGACTCCAGTAAAGGGGGTTACCGGACCCTCAGCTGGGATTTTGGCGACATGATCTACAGCTCCGACCAGACCTCCATCGATTCCCGGGAGAAGCTTATGGTGGAATTGCGTAACGATCTTCTGTCTGAGGCTACGCGCATCTACTACGAGCGGCGGCGCCTCCAGATTGATCTCGTTTTCACGCTGCCGGTTTCCGGACAAGAACATCTCGAAAATCTCCTGCGTATGGACGAGCTGACCGCTCTTCTTGACGGAATGACGGATGGGTTTTTTTCGAAACGACTGGAGGCTATTTACGCAAAGTATCCGAAACTGGAAGAGTTATGGAGATTCAAACAAGTGGACACCCCCCGGGACTCGGGACTCGTTCCTCGGGACTCAAAAAAGGTACTCCATCAATAAGGAGAAACACATCATGGAAGAAAACAAGCAGAAACCGATCTCAAATTTCAAGGATCTTGTCATATGGAAGGTAGGGAAGGCCCTCGTAATTGATATTTACCGTCTAACGAAAACATTCCCTCAGGAGGAACGGTTCGGCTTGACCGACCAGATGCGAAGAGCCGCGGTTTCAGTCCCAAGCAACATCGCGGAAGGTTTTAACAGGAAATATTCGACCGATTACAAAAGGTTCCTATTCATGGCGCTCGGTTCTTGTGGCGAGCTGGATACTCAGCTTGAGATCGCAACTGCTTTGCAGATGACAAACCCCGTAAATGCTCAAAATCTTGCCGACAAGATCGACCACGAATCCAGAATGATAAGAAAATTAATCGAAAAGATAGAAGTCTCTATCAAGGAGAGAAGGAACTTGAAACAGAAAGCGAGTCCCGAGGAACGAGTCCCAAGTCCTTTGCAATATTGAGTGGCTACTTCGCGTCCGGTTGCGCGTTGTCCGTTACGCGTTGCGCTCGCTTGGACATTCTGTCCAGACGCAGTTGCCCGCACGCGGCATCAATGTCACGGCCTGCCGTCTGTCGCAGCGTCACGTGAAGACCCCGCCTCCTGAGCTGGTCGCAAAAACGCTCCGCCGCTTCGGGGGTGGGCGCTTTGTGCGGAAACTCCGCGATCGGATTATAAGGAATAATATTGATCTTGGCCCGAAGCGGCTTTGCGAGCATGGAAACGCCCTCGGCTTCCTCTTCCGAGTCGTTCACGCCGGCGATCAGTGTGTACTCGAACGTGATCTCACGTTTCAGGTCCTGGTTGATTTTCCTCAAAACGCTCATAAGCTCTTTGAGGGGGTAACGTCGATTGACCGGGACAAGGCTGCTGCGGACCTCATCGATCGAGGAGTGGAGCGACACGGAAAGCCGGACGCGCCCGTCCACGGCTTTTACAAATTCCAGGATCTTTGGGATGATCCCGGAGGTCGAGACCGTGACTCTTCGCGCGCCGAAGGCGAAACCCCAGGGCTCGATCAAAATACGGACCGCCTTGAGCGTAGCCTCATAATTATCAAGCGGTTCCCCCATTCCCATAAACACAACATTTGTGATCTTTTTTCCCGTCATACGGCCGATCCTTGCGACTTGTTCTACGATCTCGCCGGCCGTGAGGTTGCGGGTGAACTTCCCCTGCCCGCTCGCACAGAACGCGCATTGAATTTTGCATCCCAGCTGTGTCGAAACGCACACGGTTTCGCGCCCTCCACGGGCGGTCGTTGCTCCGCCTTCCCGGGAATCGGCAGTGTCCACTTGCGAGATCAGGACGCTTTCAAGAAAATGTCCGTCCGGGGTCTTGAAAAGAAACTTTGTCGACCCTCCGGCCACCGCTTTTTTTTCTTCGACGGGTTCAAGCGCGGTGAGGCGCACCTCCCCTGAAAGTTTTTGGAGCACGCCTTTCGGCAGGTTTCTGATCTCATCCCACTCGAGGACGTTTTTTTGATAGATCCAGTCGAGGAGTTGTGCCGCGCGGTATTTGGGAAGGCCCTGGGCTGCAACAAGGGTCTCTATTTCGCCGGGGGTTGAACCGTAGAGGGTTTTCATGGAATGTTTTCCGTTCGTCACCGTACTTGTGACGCTGTACGCCGGATAAACATTAAATCCACTTCTTGAACTTCATCCAGACAAGCGTGGCAAGAGAGGAAAGCACGCAAAGACCGATGGCAAATGGATAGCCCATCGTCCATTCCAGCTCCGGAAAATGCTTGAAGTTCATTCCATAGATGCTCGCGATGATCACGGGGGGCATGGTGACCGTCGCCAAAACGGTCAAATGCTTCAGGACTTCATTGAGACGAAAGGAAGAATACGAAAAATAGACCTGCAGAATGTTGTTCAGATTTTCATGATACGATTCAGCCATGCTGTGGATCCGGAAAAGATGGTCGTAGACGTCCCGGAAATACATGAGGTGTTTTGGTTTGATGAAGCGGTTCGGGTTCTTTGCGAGCGAGTAAACCGTGTCGCGCTGCGGACCGATGATCCGCCGAAGGTTGAAGATATCCTGTTTGGCTTGAAGAAGCGTTTGCAAAAAATCCTTCGATGGGTGGTTGAACATCTCTTTCTCAAGCGCGTCAATCTTCACATCGTATTCGTTCAGGACCGGAAGGTAATTGTCCACAAGACGGTCAAGGACCGCGTGGGCAAGAATATCGGAGCCGCCAGACATGACGGTCGCTGTTTTTTTGACGGCGAGCTCCCGGGTCTGCGTCACACAGTCCAGGAGGTTCCGGTGCACGGTCACCACATAATTCTCGCCGATGAAAATATCGAGCTCGCTCGTCCCGAGCTCCTCATGCTTTCCCATCCGCTTTATGGTAAGGGCGTGAACGACCATAAAAAGGTATTCCTCATAATCGTCGACTTTGGGATGGGACTGGTCCGTGATGCAGTCTTCCACGGCCAATGGATGAAAATTGAAGATCTCGACCAGCGTCTCTTCTTCGAATTCGTTCGGCGCTTCAAGATCAACCCAGAGCAGGCTGCCTTTTTCGCCCAGCGCGGAAAGAAGCTGCGCCCGGGAAAGATTCGTCTCGATCGTCCCGCCTTTTTTATAGTAAAAACTCGTAATCATCATGGACCCCGCTGTGTTTGAATAGCGGCTATCTTATCAATCCTTCCGGGGATTGGCGATACAAAAATCAAACCCGGGATGAAGGACATCGAATGGCGGATGGAGTAAAACGAAAATCCAAAACGTCAGCCGCCCTTCGCCATTTTCCATTCTGTTTCTGCGTGCCACAAAATTATTCTTCCTGAGTAAAGCGGCCTTGTTTTATAATAAAAAAAGCAAGGAGGGAGGACAAGATGCCCAAGAAGGTCCTGATTATCGATGATGAACCCGAGATCTGCAAGAAGATAACTGGGTTTCTTTTTGATGCGGGGTATGCTGCCTCTTATGCCTTGAACGGTCCCGACGGCCTCGCCATGATTAAAAGGGATTCCCCCTCGCTGGTGCTTCTTGATATCGGTATGCCGGGAATGGACGGCATCGAGGTCATGCGTCTCATCCACGAACAATTCCCCGCCCTGCCCGTGATCGTTCTTACCGACCACCAGGATACAGAAACTGTCAAAAAAGCAATCGAGCTGGGGGCCTCGGAGTACCTGACCAAGCCGGTCAACCCGGAGACTTTGCTGAATCAGTTCGTGCGGGACATGATCGGAAAGCCCTGATCAGGATTTTTTATTCACGACCGTTCCGGCCTTTTGGCCCGGGTCTTCATGAAAATAACTGCTCCCTCGAACAAAAGCAAAAGGGCCAGACCCGCCAGCAAAGCACCTGTAATCCCTATGGGGTTTAAAATAAACCTCCCGCGCAGGAACATTTCCCGGACCCACGGTTTCAGGATGAAAAAAAGCGAGCACATCGCTACGAGCATCATGAAGACCGCAGGCCAGAGGGCTACCCTGTAGCGCATCTTGTTCTTGAAGAGCCAGAGACTTACGGTCAGGAGCACCAGCGCGGCAAGAAGCTGGTTGCTTGAGCCGAAAATCGACCAGAATATTTTCCACGCCGGGATCACGTGGCCGGCGGCATCCGTTATTTTCGTGGTCACAAAGATCGCGGGCAGGATCAGCGTGATCAGAGCGGCCGCGTAGGGGCTCCATTTCCCCCTCCACCCTGTCAATTCTTCAAAAATGTAGCGCCCGAGGCGCGTCGCCACGTCCAGAGTGTCGTAAACGAAAGTGGCAAAAGCAAGAAGCGCGAAATTGAGTGCCAGCTCGGTGGGGATTCCCAGGCGGCCCAGAAATACACTGACACCATTGGCAAAGATCTGGTTAGGATCCTGCAACGCGCCGGCTTTCGAGACGGTGAGAATCAAAACGGTCGCAAGCGCGATGACGGCAACAAAGCTCTCGAGAAGAAGCCCTCCGTATCCGACCAGCTTGATGTCTGATTCTTTGGCGATCTGCTTAGAGGTAGTTCCCGAGGCGACCATGGCGTGAAATCCGGAGCAGGCGCCGCAAGCTACGGTCGTGAAAAGGAGCGGCAGGATCGGAAAGCCGGCCGGATTGATCCACCCGGTGAATGCCGGATACTGGACCACAAAGGGCTGGATGAAATTCCCCGCGATGATCCCGAGCAAACTCACCCCCACCATGAGGGTAAGAAAGAAACCTCCCAGATAGCCACGCGGCTGGAGCAGGAACCACATCGGAATTACCGCCGCGATAAAACAATAGACCAAAAGCGCTCCGTTCCACATCGTTCGGGGATCCAGGTTTCCAACGGACGGCATGGCAATTGGAAAACACGGCCCGAGATAAATCGCGACAAATACCAGGGGGATGAAAACAAACGTTGTAATGCCGAGCGGTGGGTTGAATTTTCTGAGAATGATCCCCATTACGACCGCGAGTCCGAGATACATCATGGAGGAGGACGCGACGCCTGCACCCCTGACCGGATCGGTGAAAGTGCCGGCCGTGATGTCCATGAAAGTTGTAATGATATAAACAAGCGAGAACCATAGGAAAAGCAGAAAGAGAACATAAGCGCGTTTACTCATGTATTCCCGGAGAACTTCTGCAATGGACTTGCCCTGATGCCGGACCGAGGCCGCGATGGTGAGCATGTCGTGGACGCCGCCGATAAAAATGCCGCCTAGAAGGATCCAGAGTAGCGTCGGCACCCATCCGAACCACATGCCCGCGAGAATGGGACCTACGATCGGTCCTGCCGCGGCGATCGCCGAGAAATGCTGCCCCAGAAGATACCATTTCCCCGCCGGGACAAAGTCCACATCATCCCGGAGTGCGCATGCCGGGGTCGGGACATCATCCCGAAGCCCGAGGATCCGGCTCAAAAAATTCCCGTAAAGCCGGTACCCCAGGAACAGAACGGCCATGGAGCTGATGATCAAAAGCAGAAGATTCATAATATGTCCTTTTAATGAAAATTATGGCGGGTAGTCGTGGACGGTAGGCGAACCCTACAACCCATTGAAATACCGCTACTTATAAAAATCTACCGCAAGAGAGGCATGGGCTGGAAAATATCGTTAGACTGCCCCATCAATAATTAATTTCCAAAGAAAGATCTTAAATGCCTCTTGTTTTGCTTCTTTTCATTGATGCTTACGGAACAATAATCTCTACTTTTGAGAAATAACAAGCATCTCAAAATCCCCTGTCGTCAGCTTGTCGTTTCTTGAGTACGCCCCGAGCTTGGCGCCGAGGATATCGATTTCTTTATACCCCAGCGTCTTTAAAAGCCATGTGAGTTCACTTGGCACATAGTAGCGCTCGTTACAGGTTAATTCCTTTTTAGTTCCCGCATCGTCCTCGAACACGACGGTGTTGTGGTCCCGGAACGTTATCAGATCGAAAGAACAATTTTTACACGCTGAATTGCCTTCTTTGGCCGCGGACTCATAAAATTCTTTGACGGAATGAAAAAGCGGAAATAACCCGTTCAATGTCGTGAATATAAACTTGCCCTTATCTTTTAACGCCTTTGTCGCGTTCTTTAATATTTCAAAATTCATCTCATCCGTTTCCATTAAAGAAAAACCACCCTCACAGAGCATGATCGCCAGATCGAACTCGCCTTCAAAGGGAAGGTTTCTGGCGTCATGTTTCTGAAAATCAATGTTCAGATCAAGTTCTTTTGCTTTTTCCTTTGCCCTTATAAGCTGTGACTCGGATAAATCAACACCAGTTACGCTATATCCTCTTTTTGTCAATTCGATCGAATGGCGACCAGTGCCGCAACCGATGTCGATGATCTTTAGCGATTTATCCCGGCTTATTTCCTGCTCGACAAAATCACATTCGCCAACAGTCCCCTGGACAAAACATTCCTTGTCGTATTTCTTGGCGTAATTTTCAAATAATGACTCGTACCACTGCTTCATCGCTGACTCCTATTATCTTTAGGGTTCGCGTCCATGACAACTCAGATCAAAACCGCCACCTGTTCTCGTCGGACGGTTCACTTCAAAAACTGGCGGAGAGGGAGGGATTCGGCGCCCTTCGCTATGCTTCGGGTCGGCCACTCGCCCCGCACTTATGACATCAGTCATAAGTGCCTGCGGGACTCTCTTCGAATCCCCTCCTGTTCTACCACCGTAGACGATTTCATTAAATTGTCACGGTGCCGTCATTTTTTATTGAAAAAAATGGCGGAGAGGGAGGGATTCGAACCCCCGAAGCCCTTGCGAGCTTAGCAGTTTTCAAGACTGCCGCATTCAACCGCTCTGCCACCTCTCCATAAAACCCGGGAAACGTTTTTCGGGGAACGGCTAACGTTACAGCCTTTACGTTCCCCGTTTTCCATTCTCCGCGCCTCAGCGCTTTTCTTTTCTCAAATTTTTAAAGAACTCCGACAGCAGGAACTTGGCATCATCAGACATCACGCCACCCGTGACCTTCACGCGATGGTTCAGACGGTCGTCTTCCGTGATCCTGTAAAGACTGTGACACGCTCCGGCTTTCGCGTCACGAGCGCCGTACACCAGATTCGTGCACTTGGTCATCACGAGCGCCCCGGCGCACATGGGACACGGCTCCAGCGTTACATAAAGCGTTGCTCCTTCGAGTGACCCCCGGTGATCCTTTCCTCCGGCCGGTTTCGCTTCCGGCATGGAGGCCAGGGTTTCGGAGGCCTGCGTCAGCGCGATCATTTCTGCGTGCGCCGTCGGGTCGTGGAGCATTTCCATTTGATTATACGCCCGCGCAACGATCTTCTGCTTCCACACCACCACCGCGCCTACCGGCACTTCGCCCTTTTCGAGAGCAATGACCGCCTGCTTAATAGCTTCTTTCATGAAATGTTCGTGATGCGGTTTTTCCATAATTCCTGATTTTTAACAGTAAATAATCCTTTTGATAAGAGGGGCTTATTATAGGGATTTCGGGGCGTATCGCAAAAGACTTTAGAGACGGAAATCGGGGCAGCTTGTCCGCCTCTGGCGGAGAGTCGCCGCCTTCCGCTCCACGATTTGTGTGGCACTTTAGTGTCGCTCCAGGTCGGGCACCCGCCTCTAAAACAAGGCTCCCTTCGACTTCTGTCCCGGGCATTGAATGAACCGCTTATAATGCTGACACCAATTTTTCGTCGTGTTCACTTTTTCGTGGAAAGATCACTTATGTATTACCATCTGGCTGCTTAACCGGAACACGGCAGAATATAATCTTCTATTGATTTGAAGCAATCTCTCCACAGCTTTGATAAATTTTCCAACCTTAAGATAACTATTTCTTGGATCAAGCCCCTTTTCATAAATGCCGTAAGGATGAAAAGACCTGTTTTTACAACCACCTTTTCTAAAGAACTCTGAAAAAGGATATGTAATGTCAGAGTTGAAAGCTTTTTTCGTTAAATGTAAAAAATCCATAAAACTATTTCTACGGCACTGCATGTTAAACCGACTGCTATGCCTCTGGAGAATGGCTCCCGGCTCAATTGAAAGAGGAAAGCATTGAATATCAGTAACTACTGGATATTTTTGAATTAGGTATCGAGAGAAACGAGTGTGCTCCTTTACGTGGTTGCTTCTTTCCCCTGGTAACCCGGAAATATTCCACAAGCCCACTGTCATATTTCTTTTTGTGTTGCAATAACCAATAATGTTTTCCAGCTCTTTGTTGGAGAAAAAGGTTTTTAGTAATTTTCGTGCCGATAATGATTTTCTTAATTCCTCGCAAAGAGTCGATGTGTCAAAATAAATCAACGCTGATTTAAATGTTCTGCTCATCTGATCAATGATCTTTTTGGAAGGTAGCCGCCAATGATGAAATTGCATTTTAAATTTTCCTTGAGATATGTTTCTAAATAAATGTGCATAATATTCATCTGCCCTTGGGAAACAGGTAAAATCAAACATTAAAGATTTGGAATATTTCGTTAAAATATTAATATCAGCTATAACATCTTCTACCGGTCTATAAAGCACCCCTTTCCTATGGAATAATTTCTCCTGTAGGGTGGACGACCCACCGCAATAAAAACATTTTTGAGTGCAGCCCTTGCCAGTCCAAATGAAATTGATGCCACTCAAAACATCCTTTGGATGTTCTAAGATCTCTTCCGGCGGGACCAAGGTATAACCTTTAATTTCATTCTGCCTCTGAACATATTGCAGCTTATGCCTTTTTATTATCCCCTTTTCCTTCACTGTACAATTTATGGGAAGTTTATTTGTGAGGATATTAAGCAGCGGCACTTCCGCATCACCCCTAATGACTATATCAAAATCACCCTGACGCAAGAGTTCTTCATCGAAATAATTGGCGGTATTACCACCTGTTATTATTTTTATTGTCTTGTTATTTTTTTTTATTTCCCTTGCTACTAAAATTGCGCCGTATAAATTGGTATACCACTTGCAACTCACTGCAACATATTTTGGATTATAATCTCCAATAACTTTGGCGATAGTTGTCCTGAAGTCACCGTCCAAATAAAAAACTTTCGCACTAAATTTTTTCCTTTTTAAATATGAGGCAAGCCAAAGGAGGGCGCCATTTCCCAAACAATCTCCTTTTTTAGTTTGAGGGGGATTAAAAAACAAAATGTCATTTTTCATCAAAGTTCTGTTCCCCGGTTTAGCAGAGGTGTAAAGATATTTTCCGGTTTTTTATGATTCTTTCTAATTTCCATTGTAACGTAATACGAAAAATTCATTTATATATGCATATGTGATTTGTGGGGTATTTTAGCATGTTCCGTTAGCATGGCGTTAGCATGGAAGATTTCTGGAGACAAACAGTAAAATAGCCATCGCGATAAATTGCGATGGCTATTTGTGTTAGAAGTACGCGCCCGGCAGTCCCAATACCAATCAATCGAAACAAAGTTGAGATTGGGGCAGTCATGGTTTCCGAAAAATCTTTCCCATGAAAACCATGGCAGGAGTCGGCTCCTTCGCTACGCTTCGGTAGGCCACCCGTCGCTTCAAATATGACATTGGTCATATTTGAAACCAGCTCCTCTCTTCGACTCCTGCAAAAGCATAAATTTAAAAGGCGTCCCCTTATTCAGGGGGCGCCTTTTTAATCGCCTTGTCGTACGGAACATTCCATAGGTTCCGACGACAAGGTGCTTGTTTATTGAAAACAAGCGCGCCCGGCAGGAGTTGAACCTGCAACCCCCACATCCGTAGTGTGGTGCTCTATCCAATTGAGCTACGGGCGCAAACCACATTAATTTTTCTTTTGATAGAAGCTTGTTTGCGCCCAGCACCTGTGGTGCGGGCGCGTTTCAAATCTAGTGCCAGTCCTTTAAGGCGGGCGTTCTATCTCGTTGTAAATGAAGGCGTTACATTTACTCACACTTTCCGGACTTCGTCCTTCAAGTGCGGCTCCGCTACGCTTCGCTTGTCAGAAGATTTTACGCTAACTTCTCCGCCGAAGGACGGTCCCGATACCTATCAATTGAGGCGAAGCTGAAATTGGGGCCGTCCTGATTGCCATCTCTCAAAAGAAAATAAAAATCAGGACGGATCCGACAACGCCTTTTGGCGGAAGCTCCTGTCCGTAAAAAGCACTGCAAAACGTACTCGGTGTCATTTTGGTGTCAAAAATCTGTCAAAATACGTATGAATTCATATTAGTGAGGTGTGGAGTATAACGGAAAGAACAGAAAAGTTGAAGAGGGAAATAATGGTTTGATTTATCAATCTATTTTTTGTTTGGTTTTTATTTTTCTTTTTTTATATTTTTTATTTTCCGAAATACATTTAAAAAAGCTTTGCATCTTGAAAGCAATTTTGGATCAACGTAAATAGATCCATCGGTTTCTTCTTTGATAAAGCCCCCCTTAATAAAATCATCCATCAAATCTGTTCCCCATACATATTGCTGATTCAAAAGATAATTAAATTCCTTATCTGTAACCCGACTGTTTTGTTTAGTCAAATTCAACTTTTTAAATATTAGAGATAGCCGCGTTTCATCTTTTAAAATCCCGTAAGCTCGCTGAATAGCATGATCGCCCCCGTCCAAATAAATCTTGCTAAGAATTTTCCCATATTGGTCATCGAGACTAAATTCTGAGATATTCTTTAAAGTTTTTCTTCTCTTTCTCGAACGAAAAAACCCGCCAACCTTATCTGTTGTATATGCTATCATTGCCAATAAAGTAATAAACAGTACTATTGAAACAAGAAATCTTAAAAAATTAATTAACATTCCACCGGAAAACATTTGTTGTAAAAAATTAGGTCGTTCTTTTTGAGACCAAGTGTTTTCAAAATTAATTCTCGCAATACCTGCAATTTTTCCTAAGGGGGAAAATTTAGGTTCAAACCCCTTGGAATGTAAAACCAGCACTTCTAGCATAAAATAGCTGTTCTTATCAAAAATTACTTTATTAAAATTGATTGCGTTGCCTGAAATAAGAGGGTTTGTTTTCTTTAACAAATAATCAGAGCTTGCACCTAGCATTCGCACCTCTATTGGCGCTCCGCCAACCACATCAAACCCCCAAGGCTCTTCTTGGTCATAGTCTTTTTGAGTAATGTTAACGCCACCGGAATTTATAATTTTAAATTGGTAAATTCTCAAATTCTGATTCTTTTCATAAATATTATTTCCTTGAAAAAGAATCGTGACGTCTTTCAACGATTGTTTTATATCTAAAACATTAACTTGATTAATTACATCGAACGTAAGTTCCGCCTTTTTGCTATATATGGCTGGTAATAATAAACTAAAAATAGCGAGAACTACGCCGAAAATCGACCAGGTAAATTTTTGTTCCATTTTTCTTAGAAAATTATTTATGCCCATTTCTTGTTCCTTTCTTCCCATTATTTAAAAAAAGCGGTTCCCTCTCTTAAAAAGGAAACCGCCACAAAAATCATTTGAATAAAGGGGTTGGCACTCAACATTATTTGCTTATCAAAATAAACCATTTTATCAATTCAATGATTAGGTAAATCACAAAAATCACGCCGAAAAAAAGAAGCGTCCGAAGTATACGAATCCACTTCTTAGAAAGTTGAGGGGTCGGAAGAACGTTTAAAATTTTCGCAAAACCCTCATCGGATTTCGTGTAAGTATTTATTTGACTCCATATTAGCGGTGGAGCATAAAGATAAGAAACGGTTATTTGTTCATTGGGGACTAACTGTGGAATTACAATCTCTCTGATGGCATCCGTTTTGCCCTCCACAGAGTGCGGGATAGCTGGAAATAATTGATAATTATCAGGAAGAGTATTATGACCTATCCTGACATTATGAGCTGCCTTTCGGCCAACATTTCTTACAACAATACTATGGGTATAAACTATACAAGGTGGATTACTTTGCACATTGAATGCAGAAGCATGGACTAGATAAGAAATTAATTTTGGTTTTTTAGATAACCAATCATCTAAATATTTTCCTAAAATCAATGTTCCAAAAGGTATAATAATTTTAATAACAATATCCCAATTGATGTCCATTGTTTTCCTCGCAGATTGTTATTTTTATGAAACAAAAAAGCGGTTCCCTATTAAGAGAACCGCCTTTAATAATTCAAAATACAAGACGCCCTTCAGGGCTTAATGCTGGGTAGTATAGACCTCATTTTTCAAGCGTTCCAGAGGAGAAATATTGAACCTAATTTAAAAAATTATCAAAATTTCCTTTTTTTACATCCCCAATCAAACCCTGAATGTAATCAGCATCACATGCGGGTATTGTTGCATTTACGTTACATAGATACTTGCCTCCGTAAGTTCTCTTGAAAGAGCATATTTTTATATGGCTTAGTGTGGTAAAAAGTTTTTCGAATTTATATGAACCTAATTCCTTTTCAAAGAGATTCAAGTTTTGATTAAGAAAAACAAAAATCTCTTGCTCGCTTTCCAGCCATTTGTGCAAAAAAGAAATAACTTCTTTCCGCCTTTTTTGCTTATCGTGAAACGATTTAAACAAATTACACATTGAGAGTGCATCTTTCATAAAACTAAAGGATGGAATAATCACTGCGACCTCCATTTTTTATATTTTTGAGTTTTTAACGATAAATTACTTTTACTTGGAGTATACCTCTTTGTTCGCTGGCTTTCGTTTTACCGTAGAAGCGAAAGAAGCCTACAGTCGATACCCCATAGCCCGAAATAAGCAATTTTGCTAATCAGGACCCACCCCTACTCGCTTTAAAACTGAAGGTCCTGAAAGTTGGATTGGACTGTGTTTTGAACAAGCTTCTGATTAACTGTCAGATGCTTTTTAGTGGTGGTGAAGAGGAATGAATGATGGAAGTTATTTATTTGGAAGAGGTTAAAGAAAATCTGTTTTGAGTGTGTTTTTCTTTGAAGTCTTCTGGTGTCAAATTGGTGACGATTTTCTCGTCAAAACGCTCAACTGCAGTCATTTTGGGGTGATCGGTCAAGGTTTCCTGAATTCGCTCGCGGGCGAGCGAATCTTGTATGAACTAGTTGTATATACAAGATTGTCTCCGCGCGGCCAAAATGCTAAAATGCGGTCATGAAAAAAGCTCTCGGGCTCAAGACACTTCTGGAAGACAAGAAATACTGGGCGAAATTCGAAGCGGAGATGGCTCAAAGGCATGAGGAAATCGCGGCCACCCGAAAGGATGCCGTTCTGCACTTGCGCATGAACTCCCGCGACTTGGCCCGTCTCAAGGAAAAAGCCGCTCAGGCCGGCATGAAATACCAGCCCTTTATCGCCGCCCTTCTCCGCCAGGCT
>Ga0265297_10001718_pt1 | contig 49016 bp, 43 predicted proteins | sample Munlanlwell13791_FD_192502 | JGI IMG/M metagenome (GOLD analysis project Ga0265297, IMG submission 192502) | Leachate microbial communities from a municipal landfill in Southern Ontario, Canada - Leachate well 137-91 | ecosystem: Engineered > Solid waste > Landfill > Unclassified | place...
CAGCTGCGCCGTCTGTTTCACTTCTTCAACTGTCGCCGTGGTCTCGCTTACTGCACTCGCCGTCTCCGTCGCCCCGGAAGCAACTTGCGTCGTAGTCGCCAGAATCTCGCTGGAGGAGGTAGAAAGCTGAGCAATGCTTTCGCGAAGTTGGCGAGTAATGGTACGGGTGATCCATAAACCGACCATTATCAGTAATACAAAAGCCAGCGGAATGCCATAAACAATGGCGGAAATTGTTATATTGGAACTGGCCTTCACCTCGTTATTACGCTGCTCCAACAGCCCTTTTTCTTCATTAGCCATCTCGGCAATTACTTGCCGGATATCGTCCATTACCCGCTTTCCTTTATCGGTCAGAATCACCTTTGTCGCAGCATCAAATCCTTTATTTTTTCGTAAATCAATCGTTTCCTTTAATTCAGCAAGTTTGTTTGCAATCAATGGCTCAAGCGTATCCAGCCGTTGCTGCTGATTGGGGTTGTCGGCTGTTAATTTTCGGAGATGCTGGATAGTTTCATTTACAGCGGACGTTCCACTCTGGTATGGATCGAGATAACGATCTTCTCCGGTTATGATATAGCCACGTTGACCAGTCTCGGCATCCTTCAAGTTTGAGATTACTCTTTCAAGATTTTCAAGCACCTGATAAGTATGGGCTTTCATCTCCGCAGCCTGGATAAGTCCAGTCGTGTTTCGATAAGAAACAGCACCAAGAATGACCAGAATAACTAACGCCAGCACATATCCAGCGCCTATTTTTGTTCCAACAGACCATTTCATTTTATCAGCCCCTATTTTCTATAAAACAGCGCTAAACCTGGTACAACAATGTCAACTGTTGCAGTTTCTGCCCCAAATCATGCAGATTTTTTGCAGCAATCTCCGCCTGCCTGGTGCCGGACACATTCTGCACGCTGGCCTGCTTGATGTTCTCCATCGCCAGTGCCACCTGATCCATGCCCACCATCTGCTGCTGGCTGGAAGCCGCAATCTGTGTCGCAGCCTGTGCTGCATCCATAATGCTGTCGGCTAACAAACGAATCGCTTCACCGGTCTCGGCAGTTTGTTTCACGCCAGCCTGTACCGCCTTGTTACCTTGCTCAGTGGCCAGCACGGCAACACTGGTCGCCCTCTGGATATCGCCAAGTATGGTGCGTACCTGGGCCGTCGCTTGCTTGGATTGTTCCGCCAGACTCTTGACCTCTTGCGCTACTACCGTGAAACCTTTGCCTTGTTCACCGGCCTTGTTCGCCTCAATCGCGGCATTCACTGCCAGCAGGTTCGATTGCTCCGCCAGGTCGTTCACTGTGGCAATGATCTCGCCGATTGCCTGGCTCTGTTCAGAGAGCAGTACGATACTCTCGGCGATGGATTCCATTTGTTCCTGGATGCGCTGCATGCCCTGCATCGCGTCTTCCACCGATTTACGACCGCTCTGGGAAACCTGTGACGCTTTCTGTGCGCTATCCGAAACATTGCGCGCCTTCTGGTTCGCCAGCTGCGCCGTCTGTTTCACTTCTTCAACTGTCGCCGTGGTCTCGCTTACTGCACTCGCCGTCTCCGTCGCCCCGGAAGCAACTTGCGTCGTAGTCGCCAGAATCTCGCTGGAGGAGGTAGAAAGCACCCCGACCCCTTCGTTAATTTCGCGCATCAATTTCCGCAACCCTTCGAGCATCGTGCCAAATGCGCGCTGCAACTCTCCGACTTCATCCATGCGACGATCGGTTGGAATGCTGACAGCAAGATCGCCTGTAGCAACTTTTCTGGCGATGTCGGAAATCGACCTGAGCGGTACGGCGATAATCTTGCTTATCAGTAGCGCCATTACCATTGCCAGGAACATTGCCAAAACGCCAATCATGACGAACAACCGCAGTGTGCGCTCTGTAGCCAGTTCGGATTCCACCACGGCACGGTGCGCGTTTTCGTCCGCCACATGGTTTAACTCTTTGACGATGGCACGAATTTTTTCATGCCGAGTTTGTTGCACGCCGACCGCTAACTGCCGTGACTCCGTCATCTTACCGGCGAGTATTAGCGGAATGATTTCGCTATCTCTGGTTTGAGCAAACGCCTTCTGGACGACATTGAGCTCTTCCAGTCGCGATAACAGTTTGGGATCCTTATTAGCCCGATCCAGCAATACGTCCATGACCTCCCCTATTTTCCTTGAGTATTCCGCCACGTCCTTCAACAGGCGCTCCCGCTCGGAGGGTGTGTTAATGAGTTGGGCTTCAAGCATTTCAGCCCGCATCTGGCTTTGGTAACTGCGCAGATTTGTCAAATCGCGCAGATTGGCGAAATCTTTCTGGTAAAGAGCCTGTTGCGACACCTGAAGCCCTGAGATAGCAAAGTAACCCGTAACAATTACGGTTCCCACAAAAACGATCATGACCCCGAAGCCGAGGAAGAGTTTATTGCGCGTGGCCAAATTCAAGAACCATTTCATATTTTGTTCTCCTTGTTATTCAGTCGAACTCGACTGAGAATATTTTCTAGCCACTCACCTTCTCCTGCACGATGAGTTTCTCATCACTCAACAGTTTTTCAGCATTGAGTATGACCACGCGTTCCGCAGTCACGCCTAGCAAATAGTCTTCGCGGATACCAGTCAACGTAGGTAAGGAGGGCTGAACATTGGCACGAGGAATGCGACACACGCCGCTAATGGCGTCGGCCACAATACCAAATGCCATATCATTACACTCAAGCACTATCACCTTATTAAGGTCGGTAAGCCCCTTCTCTGGCAGATCGAAAAACTTTTTGAGTTCAACAACCGACAAAATCTCACCACGCAGATTGATAATGCCGAGCACAAAAACCGGGGTACAGGGCAATGGTGTAATAGCTTCCAGGGGGTAAACTTCGCGAACATACGCTGATTCAACCGCATAACATTCATGAGCGAGGATAAATTCAATAACCTCAATAGTTTCAGCGGCAGCTTCGACCGGGATGACTTCCTGGGCAAGTATCTGCGCCCTTGCTTTCAGAATCTGTTGGGTATCCTCGTCTGACGGTGCCCAGATACGCTCGATTCCAACTCGCACCCCCTCCAGTCGTTGTTCGACCTCACGCCAATCTATGGTTTTATTCGTTTTTTTCAAATCTTTCTTGCGAGTACTCATCATCAGATTCCTCTCAAGCATTTGCCGCTACAGTCTGTGATGGCATACTTGCTAACATGGCCATCACTATCTCGGTCAATCGACCCGCTGTCAGTCCATCCGCTTCCGGCAAAATCACATCCTGCGGGTAGTTGCGCAATAATGACAGTACATTGCTGAAATAACGCTGCGCTTGCGGATAACGTTCCTGCGAATGATACAAATTCCCCAAGGCAAAATGCCCAAGGATAAACATAGAGTCAAGATAGAGTGTGCGTATCAATGATTCTATAGCACTAGCATACTCTCCCTGTTCCTGCAAAATAGCAGCCTGGAGGTAATAGTTGGCTGGATTCATTTTGTCAGCGGTAATCGCTTTCTCACACCATTCCAGCGCCTCGCTGAGCAGACCCTGATTTGCACAAATCCGCGCCATACTAAATAGTGATTCAGACCCATCCAATTGCAACGAAACCGGGGCCGACTCAGTCGGTGCCGCGTGCAGATCGACGCCAGCAAGCATAGGCTCTATCTGATCAACCAGCACTGGCAAAGGCTCAATAGTTTCCTTAATCAGATACGGAGCCAGAGGTGGTTCACCAATTTTTGATTTTAATTCAGTTTTTACCACCTTCCGATACAGCACGGCTCCAGGAAATTCGACTGGGGTAAACGAGGAAAGTAAGCTATTGGAGGCTTCCGCCGGACTGACTATCAACCACCCGCCATCAACTAGCGCACGGTAAAAATTACCAGTAACCTGCTTTGCCCGCTGCGCGGTAAAATACATCAGGACATTGCGGCAAAAAATCACATCCATTGCGCTGGTGTTGTTCGATAACGAGGGATAAATATCTTCGGAAAAATTGAGATAGGTAAAGGTAACCATTTTCTTGATGCGCGAGTTAACCTCGAAACGACCATCTTTACGCTTGTCGAAATAACGCTCACGAAGCCCAACCGGCGCATCACGGAACGACCACTCGCCATAAATACCCTGCACAGCCTTGCGCAAAAATATCGGATTAAAATCCGTCGCCAGAATGGTAATGCTCCATTCCTTAATATCAGGTATAAGTCTATCGAGCAATATCGCGATGGTATAGGCTTCCTCACCCGTGCTACAACCCGCACTCCAGATACGCAAACGCCGCTCATTTAGGCGGCGTGATTGTAATAACTTTGGCAGAATATTTGCTTCAAGAATTTCTAAACTTTGTTTTTCCCGGAAGAAATAGGTTTCCCCTATGCTCAAATGGCTGGCAAGTACCTCATTCATGTGACGCGTAAGCGGTGCGGATAATAACCAGCGTGCACATGTCTCAGCATCTGCAAAATTGAATTCTGGCGCCGCCGCCAAAAGCCCCCGTTCAAGATCACGCCAGCGTTCTTGTGGAAAATAAAGCCCCAACTGCGAACTGACAAATTCGCTCATTCGAGCCAATAAATCCGGTGAAAGTGTGAGATCTGAATCTTGTCTCATGCGTTTTCCAATGCCTGATCCAGAAAGCTTTCTTCATCCAGCGAAAGAAATTTGTTCAAGTCGTGAATAAAGATCAAACCATCGGTTAATTTAATCACTCCATCGACATATTCAACGTTGGGAAGAATGCTTTCTGGTGCAATCCAATCCTGTTCGGCACTAGCAATAACATCCAGAACCGCATCCACCACCAGCGCAACAGGCCTTCGTGCCGTGTGGGCGATAACCAGTTGATCTGAAATAGCGACCTTGCGTTCAGGTAAAAAGAAACGTCGACGTATATTGATAACAGGAATAACTTGCCCTTTAAAATTTATCACGCCGAGAATGAAATCTGGCGCATGAGGTAACAAGGTAATGGCAACCATGCGCACAACCTTATCCACCGTCCGCAAAGGTATTGCATAGCGTTGATCAGCCAAGGTAAAGATAACAAGGAAATCCGACTTCTCCATCTCCATCTCCATCTCCATCCTCTGTTAAAACTAAGGAATGGTAAAATTGGTGGGTATTTATTGGTACATAGTAGCTCATTTGTAAATTTTTTTAATAATAAAATGAGCCTGCGTTCAGTGCAGTCTAATTGTTCCACCTGAATTAAACCTGAAATCTATTTTTAAGTTACACAGAAATCCCGGACAAGAAAAAAGCCCGAAAACCTTATCTTCATTAGGTTTAACGGGCTTTTTTAGTATTTCTTGAGACTGTACAACACGATATCTTGGCGGAGGCTGTGAGATTCGAACTCACGGAAGGTCGCCCTTCGGCAGTTTTCAAGACTGCTGGTTTAAACCACTCACCCAAACCTCCTCATCATTGCGACTAGGCCAGTATTGTAACGCATATAGTCAGCTTCAGCAATTACTGCCTTCAACCCGCACTGTAATTACCCCTATAGTCGGCATAATATGCTTACCATTTTTGTCACATTACTCCAAAAACCGTCACACCTGCCTCGCATTACCAATAGTTAACTCCGATAACATAATGATAAATATAACAAACAATTCTGGCACGCCTTATGCTGTTACTGTTCTGATTAACTCACGCTAATAATAAATTATTCATGCTCAATCATTTTTTGGACAAACTACTGCAAAAATCTGATGTGGCCGAAGAGACGCCCATATCAACGGTTGGTGCTGCCCAGAAATGGGTGTTGAGTTTGACCAAAACACATGAGTACGATGCGCACCAGCAAATTATCAAGATACTAAAGCTGTTTAATCAAGGGCATCCGCCGTTTGACCCGCAACGACTGCACATACTGAGCATTATTGAGCAGGCAGGTTCTAAATATCAGCATGGTTTAATTACCCAGTTTTTGACCAACCACAGCAATCTGGAATATGCGGGAAAGTCACTATGGAAGGAAATCGTTAATTTTTACTGGCAGATGGCGCTGTCTTACCAAGTGCTTACAAATGCGGCGTTGCATGGTGGCGATCAAGGCAGCGCAGCTTTACCAGGCCTAGTTTTACGCAGTATTCATTACCAGGGCAAATTAATACAGTGGCGCTATTTGCGGTATGAATTACCCACTGCGCAAATTTGGCATTCTCTTCATAAACTGTATCGTCTGGCTGAGCAACTCGGTTTTGCGCGGGAAAGTCTGGTACTGAAAGGCAGTGCTTATTGCAGCTGCGAACAGGCGTATGCGCGCGTGTTGCTGCTCCATTTAATGCATCCAGTTGGACTTAGCCCTAATGAATTGGAATTGGCAGCTTACTGGGCCTGGAAATGGCGTGATGCGATTAAGCTGGACAAAGCCTATTCTGGACACGAGCATACTTATTGCGTGGCTCTTGCCGACAGTCTGCCACCTCAGCCGACATATGGTCGCATCATTGCACTGGAGTCAGCGCGTTACTTCTCCACGCTGGCTGTCGTTGATCAGTTAATCCAGATGCAACTCTCATTGGCACAACGTCACAAACACATAAAACTCTATGGTGTGCCATTTGCCGACGACCCCAGTGTGCTGCTCAATCAAATCCATACTCAACTTACCTATATCGATAACAAACCTGAATTGAACCGTGTGAACATGTTGACCGAAATCAATATTGTCGGATGCAAACCAGATCTAATGCCAGCACTTAATCAACCCGATCAGGTAGAGCCTTTATTGGCATACCACGAAGCTGCTGGTCACCCCCTCGAACAATATTATCGTTTAAATCTGCCATCCAGCGCCTTGGAATGCCCAATACAGCAACATGATTTAGTGCTAATTTATAACGTGGATAAAACGAAGATTGCCAGCATTGCCGCTGTACGCTGGATGGAACTCAGCGCGAGCAAAATCACGACCTTAGGATTAGAGCAGTTGGGAACTTTGCCCAAGTTGGTGACATTGTGTGAAGTACATGACGTATTTTCGCCCTATGCGTTTGTGGAGGAAGACAGTGAGCTGGCATTTGCTGCGATGTATCTATCCCAATCCTCCCATCTCATCGCGCTTAATGCCATTGATGGCAAGCTCTATGATATGCTGATGGATGGTTATGTTTATCGCATCCGTATCCGTGCGCAACTGGAACATCAGTATGACTGGTTACGCGCCAAGTTCGATATGTTGACTCGAACTCACTTGACTCGTCTTTCGACATCGCCAATATGAAATTCAAACTGACCTTTACGTCGGTCTTCAAAATACTGACGCAGGGTTTTTTCTATAGTGAGAAAAGCAATTTCATCCCACGGAATTTCATCTTCACTGAATAATTTCACTTCCAGGCTTTCTTCGCCCGCAGCAAAATCCAGATCCAGCAGCCTGGCACGAAACATTAAATAGACCTGACTGATATGCGGCAAATTGTACAACGTGAACAAATGGGATATTTCCACACGTGCACCCGCCTCTTCCCAGGTTTCGCGCAGTGCGCCCTGTTCAGTAGTTTCAGCGTTTTCCATAAACCCGGCAGGCAAAGTCCACTTGCCATACTGCGGCTCGATAGCACGCTTACAAAGCAAAACCTTATCTTCCCATTCAGGCAAACAACCTACGACCATCTTGGGGTTTTCATAATGTATCGTCTCACACGTTGAACAGACATAACGTAAACGATTGTCACCAGCAGGAACGCGTTGTATCACCGTATCACTGCAAACACTACAAAATTTCATAACGTCTCCAATAAGGTCCGACTTGACATCAGGCGCTGAGGAATCAGCCTGCCGTCAGCCTGCACCTGCACCAAACCCAAAAACTGTTGTTCATGGTAGGCACGTAACAAGCCAATTTGTTCAATTTCAGCATGAAATAATGGATGTTGACCCTGCATAAGTAATTTTGCACCGGGCGCGTCAACTTGAATCTGGGGAAGATAATTCACTAATCCATCTGCAGCTGCCAAACGTGCATCACGGGTGGGAGTATTATCCAGCTCCAATTGGGCAAGCGTAACCGCCTGCGCCAATTGGAATCCACCACTCGCCAAACGCGTTAACCGCGTTAAATGCGCTCCACATCCGAGCTGGCTACCAATATCTTCGGCCAAAGTACGAATATATGTACCAGCACTCACCGTAACAGTAATATCGACGGTGGCCTCAACTAAATTCAAGTTATTGATTTCGATTGCACGTATGCTGACCGGGCGCGCAGGGCGATCGATAGTGATGCCCGCACGGGCATATTCGTACAATGGTTTGCCTTGGTGTTTCAGGGCAGAATACATGGGCGGGGTTTGCATCCTGTCACCAATAAAGCCAGCTACTGTAGTTTGTATCAGCTCAGCACTGGCAGTAACAGGCAGACATTGCAGTACCTCGCCTTCAGGATCGCCTGTAGTGGTAGTGATGCCCAACTGGAGTAATGCACGATAGCATTTATCGGCTTCGAGTTGATATTGTGAGAATTTGGTTGCTTCGCCAAAACACAACGGTAATAACCCATCAGCAAATGGATCTAGCGTGCCCGTGTGTCCTGCTTTTTCGGCAGTATATAAGCGCTTGGCAATTTGTAGTGCAGTATTTGAGGTGATGCCGACAGGTTTGTTGAGGAGTAACACGCCGTCTACACGGCGTTTAATACGTTTAACTGGCGCGTTCAAGATTACGCATCATCAGCAGGACGCGATGAATCTGCTGCAACCGCTTCATCGATGATGCGAGATAACTCGGCACCACGTGCAATGGACGTGTCATATACAAACGTGAGTTGCGGCACTATACGTAAACGCATGCGCGGGCCTAATTGCGAACGGATAAAGCCTGCAGCGTGGCCCAAAGCCTTGGCAGCCTCAAGCCCACGCTCTTCGCTTTCAAATACAGTGAAATAAATCTTGGCATGCTCCAGATCATGAGTGACCACGACTTCTGTAATCGTGACCATACCCACGCGCGGATCATGTATCTCTTTGCGCAGTATATCCGCCATTTCGCGCTGAATTTGTTCAGCAACTCGACGTGAGCGTGGGTAATCTTTAGCCATGGTTACAGTGAACGCGCAACTTGAACGATTTCGTAAGCTTCCAGCTTGTCGCCGACTTGCAAGTCGTTAAAGTTTTTCACAGACAAGCCACAATCGTAGCCAAACTTAACTTCTTTGACGTCATCTTTAAAACGTTTCAATGAATCAAGCTCGCCATCATGGATAATTGCGCCCATACGCAGAACACGTACGCGTTGACCGCGTTTGATAACACCATCCAACACATGACAACCTAATACCGTACCGACTTTAGAAATCACATAAACTTCGCGTACTTCAACCGTACCAGTAATATTTTCTTTCAAATCTGGCGTCAACATACCTGACAAGGCAGCTTTAACCAAATCGACAACTTCATAAATAATTGTGTAATAACGGATGTCAACACCAAGAGTTTCCGCCAGCTTCCGCGCAGTTGCATCAGCGCGCACGTTAAAGCCAATAATAACGGCCTTAGATGCAGCAGCCAAGTTCACGTCAGACTCTGAAATGGAACCCACAGCATTGTGCAAAATATCCACTTTCACTTCATCAGTCGAGATTTTTTGCAGTGACACGGACAGCGCTTCTGCCGAACCTTGTACGTCAGCTTTCAATATCAACGGCAGACGCTTGGCTTCACCTTCGCCCATTTGCTCCATGATACTTTCCAGCTTGGCAGCCTGACGCTTAGCCAAATGCACGTCACGGAACTTGCCCTGACGGAACAACGCAATTTCACGCGCTTTACGTTCGTCCTGCAACACCATGGCATCTTCGCCAGCTTTAGGCACATCGGACAAGCCCTGAATTTCTACAGGAATTGACGGACCCGCTTCTAATATCGTTTTACCATCTTCGTCCAACATCGCACGAACACGACCGTAAACTGCACCTGCCAGAACCACATCACCACGCCTTAGCGTACCTGACTGCACCAGCAACGTTGCTACCGGACCACGACCTTTATCCAGACGCGCTTCAATAATCACGCCTCTTGCAGGCGCATCTTTGGCAGCAGTCAACTCCAGCACTTCTGCTTGCAGCAGAATAGCCTCGATCAAGCCATTAATATTGATACCTTTTTTCGCTGACACTTCGACAAACTGAGTATCGCCACCCCAATCGTCAGGCACTACACCTTGGGCGACTAATTCCTGACGAATACGTTCGCCATTTGCTTCTGGTTTATCAATTTTATTGATTGCAACCACCATAGGCACGCCCGCTGCCTTAGCATGGTGTATTGCCTCTATCGTTTGTGGCATCACGCCATCGTCGGCAGCAACTACCAGCACCACCAAGTCCGTCACTTGTGCACCACGTGCACGCATCGCGGTGAACGCTTCGTGACCTGGGGTATCAAGGAATGTCACCATGCCGTGATCGGTTTCAACGTGATAAGCACCAATATGCTGGGTAATACCACCCGCTTCACCACTGGCAACACGGGCGCGACGTATCGCATCCAGCAATGAAGTTTTACCGTGATCGACGTGTCCCATCACTGTGACGACAGGTGCGCGATGGGTCATTTCTACCGCATGCAATTCATCATCTTCCAGGAATGATTCTGGTGTATCTAACGGTGCAGGCTTCGCCACATGCCCCATTTCTTCAACCAATATCATGGCTGTTTCTTGGTCTAGCACTTGGTTAATTGTCACCATGCTACCCATTTTCATCAACGCCTTAATCACTTCAGCGGCTTTGACTGACATTTTATGTGACAACTCAGCAACGGTAATCGTTTCTGGCACCAGCACTTCTTGAATAATAGGTTCGGTCGGCGCATTAAAGTTGCTCGACGGATCCTGTTCTTTATGATGCTTACCGCCACCCTTACGATTACGCCATGCATCACCGCCAGTATCACCACGCGATTTAATACCGCGTTTTTTCGCTTGCATATCATTCCAAGCGGTATCGGCTTTACCTGCCGGCGCTTTAGCTTTTTTATCAGCTGGCTTAGGCTTATCACCTACTTTAGGTGTGGTTTTGTGTAAGGTACCTTCTTTCACAGCAGGTTTAGCAGGTTCTGCTACTACTGGCGGTGGATTTTTTGCGGCTTCGAGGGCAATCTGTTGCGCCTCTATTGCTTGCTTACGCTTTAATTCACGGTCTTGTTTAACACGAATTTCTTCGGCCTGACGCTCATGCAATGCTGATTTGCGACGCTCTTCATCAGCACGGCGCGCCAATTCCTGATCATCCAGCATCGGCTTAACAATACGTTTGCGCAGTACAACTGGCTCGGTGGCAGCAGCAGGTACTGCAGCGGCTACCGCTTCATCAGCGACTTTCTCTACTTCTGCAGGTGCAACCACTTCCTCAACCGTTACCACTTCCACTACAGGTGGCGCGACTTCTTCAGGCACGGTTTCAACTACAACTTCAACAACAGGCTCTGGTACATCAACTGCCACTGGCTGTGTTTCTACAGCCGGCTCAAGTTCGACAGACTCAGGCACATCTTCTGCAGGTGTATTCGCTGCAGGATTGATTGCGCCAGGCTCACGTTTAACCAGCACACGCTTTTTACGCACTTCAACCTGTATGGTACGTGCGCGTCCAGTGCTGTCTGATTTTTTAATCTCTGTAGTTTCGCGCCGAGTCAGCGTGATTTTGCTTTTCACATCGCTTGCGCCATGCTTTTTGCTCAGATAATCCAGCAGGCTGGCCTTATCTTGTTCGGTGATGGCATCCACAGCCGCTGATTTTTCTACGCCAGCTGCACGCAACTGCTCCAACAGTTTATCTGTGGAGAGCTTTAGTTCTTGGGCAAATTGTTCTACATTCATATCAGGGCTGTCGAAGCTTTCTCTACTAAAATATGCTAAATTTATTCAAACCATGGCGCACGTGCTGCCATAATCAGTGTAGAAGCACGTTCAGCATCCACACCTGTCATTTCCACCAATTCGTCCACGCCCAATTCGGCCAGCGCTTCTGCATCAATAATGTTATGCGTAGCCAATTGGCGCAACACTTCATTATCCATACCATCCAGCGTTGCCAAATCCAGCGTAACATTCTCAACTTTTTCTTCGCTGACAATTGCATCTGTCAGCAGTGCATCTCTTGCGCGAGCACGAAGTTCATTGACCAAATCTTCGTCAAAACCTTCGATCTCGAGCATTTCACCTATCGGCACATAAGCAACTTCTTCTATGCTGTTAAAGCCTTCAGCAACCAGAATATCCGCAACTTCTTCATCTACGTCCAACTTTTCGACGAACAAGGTACGTACGGCCAATGCTTCAGTTTCATTCTTTTTGCTGGCTTCTTCAACCGTCATAATATTAAGCTCCCAGCCTGTTAATTCCGAGGCTAGACGCACATTCTGACCGCTGCGACCTATTGCTTGCGCAAGTTGATCTTCTTCCAGCACCACATCCATACTGTGCTTTTCTTCATCGACTACAATACTGCTTACTTCAGCCGGTGCCAATGCATTAATTACATACTGTGCTGGCTCAGGTGACCATAGAATAATATCAACCCGCTCGCCTGCCAACTCGCCTGTCACCGCTTGCACACGCGAACCGCGCATACCAACACAAGTCCCGATTGGGTCCAGACGCTGGTCATTAGACTTGACTGCAATTTTAGCACGTGCACCTGGATCGCGTGCAGCACCCATAATTTCCAGCAAACCCTCTTCAATTTCAGGCACTTCAAGTTCGAATAGTTTAGCAATGAATTCTGGCGCTGTGCGTGACAATATCAATTGCGGACCACGACCACCACGCTCTACACGTGCCAGATATGCGCGCACTCTATCGCCCACACGCAAATTCTCTTTCGGGATCATTTGATCGCGCGGCAACAAACCTTCAACACGGCCCGATTCGATAATGGCGCTACCGCGCTCCATACGTTTAACCGTACCGGTAACCAGATATTCTTTACGATCCAGAAAATCCGTCAAAATCTGTTCGCGCTCAGCGTCACGGATTTTTTGCAGAATAACCTGTTTGGCAGCTTGCGCACCGATGCGCCCGAACTCCACGGCTTGCAATGGCTCTTCGACCACGTCGCCAACATGCAGGTTCGGGTGTGAAACTTGCGCATCAGTCCATGCTATTTGACGGCTAGGATATTCATGGTCATTATCTTCGACCAGATCCCAATGACGATAGGCGTGATATTCACCATTATCACGGTTAATCTCGACACGGATGTCGGCATCTTCGTGATAACCCTTTTTAGTAGCCGAAGCCAGCGCTTGCTCTAACGCACCAAATACGATTTCCTTGCTTACATTTTTTTCTCTGGCTAACGCGTCAACCAGCAATAAAATCTCGCGGCTCATACTCAACAACCTCCGGCCATACTTATCATTAAATATTAGGGACTAGACGGGTAATGTCTATATTGGATACATCCAATTTAAGCACTTCACCATCCACTTCCAATTCGATCTGGGATTCACTCGCACTACGCAACGCGCCTACAAAACGACGCTGCCCTGCCAATGCAATACGCAACTTGACCTGCACCTGCTCACCCATGAAGCGCTGATAGGCCGCCAGTCTTTTTAACGGTCTATCCATACCAGGTGATGACACTTCCAATCGCTCGTAAGCCACATTCTCGACTACCAGCCAATTACTCAGGTGATTACTCACCAATGTACAATCTTCGATGCTGATGCCAGCAGGCTTATCAATAAAAACGCGCAGCAGTCCGCTCTTGGACGACATAGACATATCGACCAACTCATAGCCCAGACCGGCTAACGTAGCTTCTATTAACGATTCTAACGACATGCGCCATCCAAAAACAAAAAAAGGGCCATAAGCCCATAAAACATCTCGCGGCTTTCAAACCCAAGACAAAATGTACTACAAATAAATCTGGTGCCCGGAGCCGGAATCGAACCGGCACGCCGATTTCTCAGCGAGGGATTTTAAGTCCCTTGTGTCTACCTATTCCACCACCCGGGCGGTTGGAGGCGGGGGTCGGAATCGAACCGGCGTCCACGGCTTTGCAGGCCGCTGCATAACCACTCTGCCACCCCGCCAAACAATCAGCGTACCACTTCACTACCAATTAAAAAGGGAAAGCGCCATGCTTTCCCTTTATTAAGCGCAACTAATTAAAGATACACTTTTAATTTGGAGCGGGAAACGAGATTCGAACTCGCGACCTATACCTTGGCAAGGTATCGCTCTACCAGCTGAGCTATTCCCGCGTTAATGAGATGCGTATTATAAGGATATATTACACACTGTCAACACTTTCCTTACATCTGTTTATTACTCAGGTATCGCGAAACGCCCTGACAATGCGGTTAAACCGAACATAATCAACAACTCACGCAAACGTTCTGCCGCGCGTTTGCCGGGTAAATTTTTATAACTGGCAATAATCAATTCATTCTTCATTGAATGTTCCCAACCCACCAATTCTGTCACCGTGACCTGATAACCATGCGCTTCCAGCTGCAAGCAGCGCAGCACATTGGTTATATGGCTACCCAGCTCACGGGTATGAATAGGATGCCGCCATAATTCAGCCAGCGCACCTTGCGCCAATGACTGCGCCTTGCCTTTACGTAACTCCGCCGCCACCTCTGCCTGACAACAGGGCACCAGCACCATATGCTGTGCGCGTTTTTCCAGACCAAATCGTATCGCATCATCGGTAGCCGTGTCACACGCGTGGAGTGCAGTCACGATATCTACTTGCCCCGGCAATAAAGGAGAGGTGATGGAATCGGCAACAGACAGATTCAAAAACGACATTCCCGCGAACCCCAATTGCTGCGCCAATTCCCGCGAGCGCAATACCAGCTCTTCCCGTGTCTCTATGCCAAACACGTGCGCAGCATCGTTGCGCTGCTTAAAGAACAAATCATATAAAATAAATCCCAGATAAGATTTACCCGCACCGTGATCGACCAGCTGTACATTACCCCCCACTGCCACCAGCAAAGGCTCTATGAATTGATAAAGGTGATACACCTGCTTGAGTTTGCGCCGGCTATCTTGGTTCAACTTGCCATCACGCGTCAGGATATGCAACGCTTTGAGTAAGTCTATGGATTGATTGGGTTTGATCTCAGGGATAACTAACATAACAACTCTGCATAAGATAAATTAAAGCCTATTGTAACCGCAAAGCAAAACCGCTTTAGGTTAGAATAGTGTCTTTTACAATTAGGCATACGTTCATGGACAAGCTGTTTTTACGTGATTTCAGACTGCAAATGATAATAGGCATTTACGAATGGGAACGTAAACTACCGCAAACCGTACAGCTGGACCTGGAAATTGGCCTGGCGAACAATCGTGCCTACCTTACCGATAATGTTGCGGACTCCATCAATTATGCCGAAGTTGCGCAGCGGATTAAAGATACCGTACTACAACGCGAATTTCAGTTAGTCGAAACTCTGGCTGAACATATCGCGCAACTGATACTGACTGAATTTAAATCTCCCTGGACTAAAGTCAGTGTTACCAAAATCGCAGTGGTGCCGGGCATTCAGCAACTGGGTATTTGCATAGAGCGCGGCAATCCAGCTTGAGTCCAGAACATATCGCATTTGCCTGCATCACCCTGCTCGTCGCTTATTTCATCCGTGGCATTTCAGGGTTTGGCTCTGGTTTAATCGCCATTCCGATTTTGGCGTTGTGGCTACCTCTGACATTTGTGGTGCCGCTGATGCTGTTGCTGGATTTTTCCGCATCCATCCTATTAAGTGGCGTTAATTTACGTCAAGTGAACTGGCGTGAAGTGCGCACCCTCATTCCGCTCAGTATTATCGGCATCACCCTGGGTACGCACCTGCTCACCAGCATGCCTCTGCAACCCATGCTCATCACCCTGGCAATTTTTGTCGCCATCTTTGGCATACGCTCCCTGCTCAATCTGCACGGTGAAAAAATCATCTCGCGCTGGTGGGCTATTCCTGCCGGACTCAGCGGTGGCACCATAGGTGCATTGTTTGGCACAGGCGGTCCACCTTACATCATTTATCTGGGGCATCGCATCAGTGATAAAACCGCACTACGCGCTACTTTTTCAGGACTGATTTTAGTAGAAGGCTCATTACGCATCGGCAGCTTTGCTTACGCAGGCCTGTTCTCGGATACACGTTTATTCTGGTCATACCTTATTGCCATGCCTATTGTCGCTATTGGCTTAACTCTCGGACATCGCGCCCACATCGGCCTCACCCGTGAGCAAATGATGCGGCTTATCGGCATACTGCTACTCGGCAGCAGCGCAAGCTTGCTGATAAAAGCTTTTCACTAAAACCATCAGCCACGCGGATGATGTTTGGTATGCAATTGCTTGAGTCGTTCCCGCGCCACGTGCGTATAAATTTGCGTGGTGACTATGTCCGCATGCCCCAACAACAACTGCACCACACGCAAATCTGCGCCATGATTAAGCAGATGTGTAGCAAAGGCATGACGCAAAACGTGGGGTGACGGCGGCTTACTCATACCAGTCTGTCTTGCGCGACGCTTGATCAAATACCAGAATGCCTGCCGAGTCATCGCACTGCCACGCTCGGTAACGAATAAATCATCTGTCACTCGCCCGTGCAATAAAGCGGGACGTGCTGTTTGTAAATACAGCGTCAATGCATCTGCCGCCATTTCGCCCAGAGGCACCAGACGTTCCTTACTGCCCTTACCGACAACCTGCACCACGCCCATATCCAGATTCACCTGGCGCAGGGATATTCCTACCAATTCAGACACGCGCAAACCTGTCGCATACAGCAGCTCCAGCATGGCCCTGTCACGCACTGCCATCGCATCATCGCCAGCAGGTGCAGCCAGCAACGCCTCCACTTCCGCTTCGCTCATACTTTTAGGCAGACTGCGCGGCAGTTTGGGCGTATCTATTTTCAACGTAGGATCTATCGCAATCCGCCCATCCCGCAAAGCTAACCGATAAAACCGCTTTAACGCCGATAACTGTCGCGCCGTGCTGCGCGGGCTGGTCCGCAAAACGTAACGTGCAGACATATAATTCTGCAAATCTGTTTGTTCCACGGCCAGTAAAGATTTCCCTGCCAGCCAGGTCGCAAACTGCGTTAAATCACGCCGGTAGCTTTGCAAAGTGTTAGCCGACAAACCATCTTCCAGCCAAATCAAATCGCAAAAACTATCGATCAGGCCCAGGCTATCCGTGTTCATGGTTTAACAGCCACTGCTTATAAGCCAGCACCGCTCCGTCACGACTATGCATAAAGCCGCCCGCACTGGTTTTGCCGACGACACGATGACAAGGGATGAGGATAGGCAAAGGATTCGCACCACAAGCCTGACCCACCGCACGAGGGCTGGATGCAATTTGCACCGCGATTTCACCATAATACCGTGTGTATCCTGCAGGAATTGCCGATAATGCCTGCCACACCCGCGTCTGATGCGGCGTCGCCTGATACGACACCGGCACATCACCTAATGGCTGATATGCGGCATTCTGCCAATACTTATCCAGCGCCTGGGTTAATGCGTGTATATGCGGATGCGGATTTGCCAATAACGGCGTGGTCACAGGCAAAAAATCTATACGCCGTATACCGGAATGATCAAACATCACCCCCAGATGTGCGAACGGAGCAGCTATAACCGCCTGATATTGCATCGTTAAAACTCACTCAGCGCATCAGTTGCCAAGGCGCGCTGTGCGGCAGCATCACTACCCGTCAACACCGCCTGATATTGTTGCTTTGCATCAATCAACAACCCCGCTTTTTTTAGTCGTGCCGCGGCATCCAGGCGCGCTTGCCATGCCGATTCATCATGCGCATTTACCGCTGAATTTAATAACCATGCAGCCGCTTCTTTATCATCATTGGTGATGATACCTAAGTGCTGCATGGCTACCCGCTGTTGCGCCGGGTTCAACACAGGCAACAACTTGGCCAGCAAAGCACTGCTATCTTGCGGCATCTGCAACACCACATTCAACATTTGCCAGCGCACAGCTTCAGTCGCGCTATCGGCAACAGGTAACCAGGCGTACACCGCTTCGGTTGCTAACGGCCACAGACCTTGGCGTGCAAATAAACGCGCACGCTGCACTTGCCAGTCACCTACGGCTTGCGGCGGCGCTGATAAGTCACGCCATAAATTCACCGCTACCTCAGGCTGATTTTCGGCCAATGCCACCATACCTAGCTGATAACGCGTTTCAGCATTGAACACATTGGCTGACAAACCAGGCCATGCCGATACAAACAATCGCAACGCCGCTCTGTCCAGTTTTGCTGCGTGTAATTGTGCCAATAATTGCTGTTGTGCGGTTTGACGCAAACCCGCATCTTTGGCATCACGTGCCAGATACGCCCAGACAGCACGCGCCATCATCGGGTTAGCAACCTCAGACTCCTTGGCCAAATCCGCCCAGCCTGCATCTGAGCCAAACAACAGCAAACGCACATTACCCAAAGTTTGCGTCAACCCGCGATATTCTTCCCACACCTTATCCGCTGATGCTTGTGGCTTAGGCAAATTCAATAAACGCTCATCTATCTGCACCAGCAATTCGGGCGCATTGTACTCACTGACCAATTTGCGCAGCAAGGTTAAACGCTCCGCATCTTTCGCCACCAGAATAGCGGCTTGCAAACGCTGCTTGCTTTGCTCATCCGAAAATTTTCCTGCGGCGATATCGATCAATTCAGCAACAGCATCCGTATCCGCCAATTGACCGCGCGCCCATTTCAGCTCATCTGCCCGGCCTGCCTGCAACATGGTCAGCGCATAACTTTGCAATAACGCCGTATCTTTGCCGAACTCTTGCTGATAACGCAGCATCACGCTAACGACCTCGTCGCCCGGGGGGGGCAATAAGTAACTCCGTACCACCTCCGCCCGCGCTTGTTGATACGCAATCGCATCCAGCGCCTTATCAGCCAATAGCGCAGCCAGATAAGTGCGCGCCAACACGCCATCACCTTGTTGCAATGCCGCCTGTGCGGCTATCTGGTTACATAAACGCGCCACATCCTGCGGTGCATTTTTCGGCAAAGCTGGTGCAGCTTTCAGGACGGCTTCCACATCACCAGCTTGCCCCAGCAGCTGCCATTGCAAGCGCAATTCATCATCACTCAGATTTGCGCCTTGCAATTGCAGTAAAGCTAATTGTGGCGCACTCAACTGCGCGAGCTGTTGCGCATCCAGACTGCTTTGCGCATGAGCCGTAATCGCACCCATTCCCGCAAGCATTAAACCGATTAAAAGATTAGAGAGTCGCATTTTTGAGTTAAAATTAAAGTTTAGTTTTCAAGATGATGCTAGAGATGGACATTAAAACCTATATGCACCAAGTTGGGCAAGCAGCACGCACGGCTTCTCGTGCTATTGCACGCGCTGACAGTAACGCAAAAAATAAAGCGCTGCTGGCCATGGCTGACGCGATAGAGCGTGACAGTGCAACTTTACTCGCTGCAAACGAGTCAGATATGACCGCCGCGCGCGCAAACGGACTGGATGCCGCACTGCTTGACCGTCTGGCACTCAATGCCAAATCGATCACGGGCATGGCGGAAGGTTTGCGCCAGATCGCTGCGCTGCCGGATCCAGTCGGCGAAATCACCGATTTAAAATATCGCCCCTCAGGCATACAAGTCGGCAAAATGCGCGTGCCGTTAGGCGTTATCGGCATTATTTACGAAGCACGCCCGAATGTTACGGCCGATGCTGCTGGCCTGTGCCTGAAATCAGGTAATGCCGCGATACTTCGTGGCGGCTCCGAAGCGTTGCACAGCAACCAAGCCATTGCTGCCTGCGTGCGTGAAGGCCTGGCCAGCGCAGGCTTGCCTGAGACTGCAGTGCAAGTCATCAACACCACCGACCGTGCTGCTGTGGCTGAACTGATCACCATGCGTGAATTCGTCGATGTTATCGTGCCACGCGGCGGTAAGGGACTGATAGAGCGCCTGATGAATGATGCCCGCATTCCTGTCATCAAGCATTTGCATGGCGTATGTCATGTTTATGTGGACGATAAGGCCGATATGGATAAAGCCATCCGCATTGCCGACAATGCCAAAACTAGCCGTTATGGCACTTGCAATACCACAGAGACTTTGCTTGTCGCCAACACAGTGGCAGCCGAATATTTGCCGAAAATCGCTGCGATCTATGCCAGCAAAAATGTAGAAATGCGTGGCTGTGAACGCACTCGTGCGGTGCTCAAGGATATCCTCAGTGCAACTGAGGAAGACTGGCACACTGAATATCTGGCGCCTATCATTTCCATACGCATCGTTGATGATATGGACGCGGCGATTACGCATATCAATCATTACGGCTCACAGCATACCGATGCCATCGTCACCGAAGACTACACCCGTGCGCGCCGTTTCCTGCGCGAAGTCGATTCCAGCAGCGTGATGATTAACGCCTCGACGCGTTTTGCCGATGGCTTTGAATATGGACTGGGTGCAGAAATCGGCATCTCTACTGACAAAATTCACGCGCGTGGTCCTGTTGGCCTGGAAGGTCTGACTTCACAAAAATGGATAGTTTTGGGCGACGGGCACGTGCGTGGCTGAAGCGCCCATCGGCATATTTGGCGGCACATTTGACCCGATACATTTCGGGCATTTGCGTTTAGCAGAAGAAATGGCGGAGCAGATTAACCTTGCGCAAATCCGCTTCATTCCAGCAGGCACGCCACCGCATCGAAGTATGCCTCGCACGGATGCTGCACACCGACTAGCCATGGTGCAGCTAGCTACTGCCAACAATGTGCGCTTTGTCGTCGATACGCGAGAAATGGTTGCGCCCAGCCTGTCCTATACAGTAGATACATTGCACTCATTACGTGCGTCATTTGGTGCGACCCAGCCATTGTGCTTATTGCTGGGCGCAGATGCCTTTTTAGGATTGTCGAACTGGAATCGCTGGCGCGAATTATTTGATTTAAGCCACATCGCCATTGCCCACCGACCAGGTTATCCGCAAAGCACATGGAAGGACAACATGCCAGAAGCCTTACGTGACGAGCTGGAAAAGCGCCTAGCCCATACTGACGACATCAAAACATGTGCAGCTGGATTAATAGTCATGCGACCAATTACCGCATTAGACATATCTGCAACCTATATTCGTGATACCTTACGCGGTGGACGTAATCCTCGCTATTTACTCCCCGATGCAGTTTTAGACTACATCCACACTCATCAACTTTATTTACCGGACGCTACATGAACACAGACATGACCACACCAATGAACACTGACCAAATCGCCGCAGCCGTGGTGACCGCCATCGAAAATATCAAAGGACAAGATATTGTTGTACTCGATGTATCAAAACAGAGCGCCTTGTTCGAACGCATGATTATCGCCAGTGCTGAATCTACCCGCCAAACTAAAGCGATTGCACACAATGTGCAAGTAGAGCTCAAAGCATTAGGCATACCCGATCAGGGCATAGAAGGCTTAACCTCCGGCGAATGGGTGTTACTCGACCTGGGCAGTATCATAGTCCACGTCATGCAACCTGCAGTACGCCAATATTATGACCTGGAAGCCCTATGGAGTGCTGCCGCAGATCAACGTAATCGCCGTACTAGCTAATAAGCCATGAAATTGAACATCATCGCTGTCGGCCAGAAAATGCCTGCATGGATAGCGGCTGGCTTTGACGAATATGCCAAGCGTATGCCGCGTGAAGCGATGATTAATTTGATAGAACTCAAGCCCGAAAAACGCGCTACAGGCAAGACTGCCGACCAGATCAAAACAGCAGAACGGGACCGAATTATCGCTGCGTTACCCAAAGACAGCACGATATGGGCGCTGGACGAACACGGTGAACAACTCACCACAGTTGCACTGGCACAGCATTTTAACGACTGGCAAAGCGCGGGGCGCGATACCTGTTTTATTATCGGCGGTGCAGACGGCCTGCATGACGACATCAAGCAACGGGGCAATAAATTATTTGCCTTATCGAAACTCACACTACCACATGGCATGGTGAGAGTGCTCCTGGCCGAGCAACTCTACCGCGCGTGGAGCATTACTCAAAACCACCCTTACCATCGTGAATAATAAAGCCAAGCGCATCTACCTTGCCTCACGCTCACCCCGTCGCCGTGAACTGCTCACGCAGATGGGCGTGCAATATGACGTATTGCTATTACGTGAATCAGCAGGACGCCTGGATGTTGATGAAACGCCCAAGCCAGGTGAATCTCCAGCGCATTACGTGGAACGTATCGCCACTACCAAAGCACAGATCGGCTGGAAGCGCGTGTGCCAACGCAATTTACCGCGTCATGCCGTATTGGGTGCCGACACCATGGTGACCCTGGATGGTACTATTTTTGGCAAACCGACTACACCTGCTCATGCCAAAGAGATGTTGGCGCAACTATCAGGTCACACCCACCAGGTCATGACCACGATTGCCCTGTGCTATCAGGACATCGTAACCCACCTCACCAGCGTGTCAGAAGTGCGCTTTAAAACCCTGACTGATGCGGAAATCGCGGCTTATGTCGCCACTGGCGAACCGCTGGACAAAGCCGGGAGCTACGCCATCCAAGGCCGGGGCGCTGTTTTTATTTCCCATTTAAGCGGCAGCTATACCGGCGTAATGGGCTTGCCTTTATATGAAACCGCTAATTTATTACAATCTTATCTGGCAACAAAACCCCTATGAGCGAAGAGATACTGATTAATATTACACCACAAGAAACCCGAGTCGCTGTCATGCACCTGGGTGTGGTGCAAGAGCTGCATATAGAACGCAGCAGCCAGCGCGGACTGGTCGGCAATATCTATTTTGGCAAAGTCTGCCGCGTCCTGCCCGGCATGCAATCGGCTTTTATCGACATAGGTTTGGAACGTGCAGCTTTCCTGCATGTCGCCGACATCTGGGAAGAACGTCAGAACGGTAATGAAGATCGCCCCATAGAGCGCATACTATTTGAAGGTCAAAGCATCATGGTGCAGGTTATCAAAGACCCGATAGGCACCAAGGGCGCACGACTTTCCACACAAATGAGTTTTGCAGGTCGTTTTCTGGTTTACCTGCCGCAAGATTCGCATATCGGCATTTCACAAAAAATCGAAGATGAAACCGAGCGCGAACAGCTCAAGCAAAAATTACAAAGCCTTATTCCCACCGATGAACCGGGTGGTTTTATTATCCGCACTCTGGCAGAACAGGCCAGCACCACAGAGTTACAGGCCGATGTCGACTATCTGCGCCGCTTGTGGGCAGACATCCAGACCCGTGCCCGCACTGCAGCGCCCAAGACTTTGCTGTATCAGGATTTGAATCTTGCGTTACGCGTGTTACGTGATTTTTCCAACGACGAAACCTCGCGCATCCTCATAGACTCGCGTGAAAATTTCCAGAAGATGCAGGAATTCGCACAAAGCTATACGCAAGAAGTGGTCGCCAAACTGCACCACTATGCCGCAGACCGCCCGCTGTTTGATTTGTACGCGGTCGAAGCCGAAATAGAAAAAGCACTCGCTCGTCGTGTTGATCTGAAATCAGGTGGCTATTTGATTATTGACCAAACCGAAGCGCTGACCACCATAGATGTAAATACTGGCGGTTTCGTGGGGGTACGCAATTTCGATGACACTATTTTCAAGACTAACCTGGAAGCCGCACAAACCATCGCCCGACAACTGCGATTGCGCAATTTAGGCGGCATTATCATAGTTGACTTTATCGACATGGATAATCGCGACCATCAGCAAGAAGTGTTTCTTGAATTCAAAAAAGCGCTGTCACGTGACTACACCCGTATGACCGTGCATGATTTCTCACCGCTGGGCTTGGTCGAGATGACGCGCAAACGCACACGCGAAAGTCTGGCGCATATCCTGTGTCAGCCCTGCCCGACTTGCCAGGGACGCGGTGAGATCAAAACAGCCAAGACCGTGTGTTATCAAATACTACGTGAAATAGTCCGTGAGGCGCGGCAGTTCAACGCCAAAGAATTCCGCATACTGGCATCACAAACAGTGATCGATTTGTTTTTAGACGAAGAATCTCAAAACCTGGCGCAACTGGGTGACTTCATCGCCAAGCCGATTTCATTGCAAGTGGAAACTTGCTACACGCAAGAACAGTACGACATTATTCTGATTTAGACCAGCGTTCGTGGATGAACCAGGATAGTGCTCATCACACACGACGTTACCATGTCACAAACTTACAAATCCCAGTCCAGTAAGTCATTGGCTGCCACATCTTCAGCAATCTGCGACTCTGGTTGACTCAGCACCGCCAGCACCTCTCTCAACCAGATAATGTCACGGTAGACATCCAGCCTGAATCCCTGGCGGGTACCTTGCCTGTCGTCGTACAGCAATTCGCTTAAATAATCATGGCACTCATGGCTGGGCCACAACGTCACGATTTTTGACAACACGTGCGGCATAGCAAATAAACCTTCACCTTCCTGTTCAGGCTGTGCGATATCATCCCATGTGGGTGAGGCAAGATTGAAATCCGCATTAAATGCAACCAAAGCCTCATCGAATGCTGGCCTGTTTTCTTGCTGTCGGTATATCCCTAACAACATAAGCCAGACCGCAGGACGACTCCTGGGGTGCGTAGCAATATCATCAGTCAATACCTTAATTGCCCGGTCTGGATAACCCAATTCCAGGAACACCTCGGCTTCTTCAGTAACCCGCATCAAGTTAGAAACGGACAAGCTGTCTGATGCCATTTTCGCCATATCAGTTTTGCTACCCAGCATTGTCTGCCCAGGCAACTCTCCCAGGAAGAAATCATTACCCAGATCGTCACCCGCATCAACGACCGCGGATGTGGCAGCATGTGAATCTGTTGCAGCATGCGGCTGGGTTATCGAGCCTGGCTCATACGCCGTTGCTACCTGATTAAAATCAGGCAATTTACGTTGCCGTCTGAATAAATAAGCCAGCAAAGCAATCACCAAACCGGCAACAAGTATCCATACCCACATGCTAATCGCAGGCCAGAACGCAGGCTTCGTCGCAGGATTCTGCATGTGCGGATTCTGGGCTCGATCAGGTACCTGGTGCGCTTGTGCGGTTTGGCTGCGTATCTGCGCCAACTCCTGTTTCGCCTGCGCCAATTGTTTTTGCGTGGCCACAATATCGTCGCGCAGATCATCCACTGTACTGGTGTCTCCGCCAGCATCTATCGACAATTTGCCGCGCATACGCTTTAAGTCACTCAACTGTTCAGTAGTAAGCTGATGCTGGCCCGGCAACCACTGTAAATCCGTGCTCAACCTGAGCGCTGGGGTAGTCGTTACGATTTGGTCACTGACGCTGCTTATATGATGTGCTGGTGCTTGCGCGGTGGATTTAATATGCGGTGTATGTGATTTGTTAGCACGGGGAGGTGTTGCAGTCACTTTAACTGCTGAATTCGTTAATGTTACCTCAGGTGCTACAGGAGCTTCAACCGGACTAACCATATCCAGCAACACCATATATTCCCGCTTCACCACGCCTATGCAGCGCGACTCAATCGCAAAAGCCACCACAGGGTCATTAATTGCATAACTGGTAGTCAATCGCAGAAAAGCAGTATCGTCACGATGTTGCAGCGTTAACTTTGCTTTTGTAATCGATGGCACGCCACTATCATCACGTCCCGGCCCGACCAGTGCAAAACAGCCTCCATCCAGTTCGGCAGACGTAGCTGAAGTCACCGGTATGATCAGATTTAACGGTTGTCCCAATGCTGACTTAAGTTGCGCCGCACCTAACCCCAGCGCAAAGGCGGGTTCTACGCACAAACCCAACAACACCAGCAAACCCAATGACATGGCGGGTAAAGCTTGCATCGAGCATTTAACTGGATAATCAATTATTATTTTCATATATCGCCGATAGATCGTTCAATGATTACCAAGCCACGTGCCAGTATAGTCACGTCAGCCCAGCACTACAAAAACAGCCATAACACGCCCAGGCCTTGCATTTAAACAACGGAGACTTCACAAACACCGACATCATTTAAATGCTGCACAATTGTGTTGATGCTTTGTTGCTGCAATGCCAATGTCGTGAGTTGCGACTTTAAAGCTATCGTTCTGGCTTGCAAATTATCCAAATTAGCATGTACCTGTTTAATATTCTCGATACGGGTTTCCAAAAGTTTTTTATGCTCACGAATACGCATAACAACCGGATCCAGACTACGACGTAACCAGGCATCCACTTCTGTTCTCGCCACGACAAACATGCCTTGTGCTTCTGCTACCAGACTCAAATAGAACTTTCTAACCATGAAGCGTTTTTCCAGCATTAAATTGGCAGGATCACGCCCGAACTGTTCAACCTGATGCAGCAAGACCCCAAGTTTTTGTCGGCATATTTCCATATTCAACTGGGGCGGATTGAGTAACGGGAAGCCATGTTCCTGATGAAAACGCAGATAGGCCGCATCCAACAATTCAACAGTTTTAATTGAACTCGCCTCAACGTCATGAAAACGCAAGGCGACTTTCGCAAACAGATCTTCCATCCCGCGCACCAGGCCAGGCGTGGTCCAACGATCTTCCAATTCAGCACGTCCAGCGACCAGCATCTTCTCCAGCACATCCTCGGAAAGCTGAGCGAGCAACATCCGGCCTTGTTCCTGAATCACATTGCGTGTCACCTTAAAATTCATCGTCGTAGCATCATAGGCCGACTTTTCTTTGATCAACTTATCCCGCAAACCGGTCACAATTTCACGATTTTTCCCTGAAAAACTATTCAGTTGCTCTATATCCTGATTCACGCCATCAAGCTGCATTGCCACAGCCTGACGCGACTGATTAGCCATGGCCTGAATTTCACCACACACAGATTTATATAAAATAGCCTGTCGCGCGGGAATAATGTCTTCAACCAATAAGCGCTCCAGCGCGCCTATCCCCGAACGGGCGATAAGTGCCTGATCACCGCGGATTTTACCCACCAAGGCTTTCTGGGCGGATAAGGCTAATACCTGATTTTCACGCAAATTGAGCTGCTGCGCTGTCTGTGCAATCTGTTTCTGGATACCTGCGGCGATTTCTTCCTCGGATTTCAGGTCATCCCATAACATATCAACTTTATTCAAAATCGCTACGTGATGATTAGCGTGGTGACGCACGCTATTCTCCCAAATTTCCAAATCAGACCGCGTTACCCCGGTATCTGTTGCCAACAAAAACAATACACCATGCGCACTGGGGATAGTGCTCATAGTCAACTCAGGTTCTGCACCCAAGGCATTCAATCCTGGCGTATCCAATATTGCCAAACCGCTTTTCAGCAAAGGATGCGGGAAATTAATCATGGCATAGCGCCAGGCAGGAATTTCAACCTTGCCATCAGTCGCACGCAGCGCATCCTCTGCATTAAATAAACCTAACGCCTGAGCCTCCTCAATGGTGACTCGTTTTACATCTGCCAGCGCGCCTAATGCTTTACTCACTTGCGCCGTATCAGATGGGTCTAGCCGCACCGCACTCCATTCTATCGGTTTGCGTTTTAACAACGAGATCGTATCATCACGCAAACGAGTTTCTATAGGCAACAAGCGCAAATAGGGCTCACTATCTCCGTCATAAAAGAGCTCTGTTGGACACATGGTCGTGCGACCAACATCAGATGGTAACAATCTTTGTTTAAAATCAGAAAAGAACAGGGCGTTGATCAGCTCGGATTTGCCACGGGAAAATTCAGCCACAAACGCCAGCATCAATTTATCGCGTTTCAAACTTTCGGCTAAGTCATACAAACGCAAATTTTGTTCAGGCGCATCATCCGTGTACTTTTCCAGCCACTGCCGGTATGACTCCAGCGTCGCCAGTATCTCATCGCGTCGTTGCTGATATTGTGCAACCCCTATATCCAGCCTGTTATCGTTCATGCCCAACCCCAATTTTTATTATCGCCGCTATATCTCTAAATTAACTGGCGCGCCAACATCGCCAACCAGGTTAACGGAAAAGCCACCACAAACTGCATCACTAAAAAAAACACCACAGGTGATAAATCCACATTACCCACTAACGGTATCCAGCGACGAAAAACGCTCAGCACTGGTCTGGTCAACGAATCAAACACCACCATGTACGGTGAATAGGGATTGACCAGTGACAATACTGCCACAACAAAAACCAGACCCATTAATACGTAACACATCAAGGTCAACAAAGCCACTACAGCAATCAATCCAAACCCCAGCAGCACACTGGCACCCACCAGCGCAAAGGGGAAACCGGATAGCCAGTTCAATGCCAGGGTTAAAATAAATTGCAACGCGATGGCCAACACCAAAGTAGCCATATCCAGACCAGACAAACCTGGTATTACGCGCCGTGCGGGTTTCACCGCAAAATCAGTAAACTTGACCACAAACTGCGAAAACGGATTCTGGAAGGGAACCCGCATCCATTGCATGTAAACCCGCAGCAATAAAGCAATCAGGAATAGATTTGTAACATTTTGCAAAATAAAAGCAAGTGCTTGATTGATCATAGTTTAACACGGCCCTCAGCCTATGCCTCCCCTAACGTCTTGGCGCGTTGGGCGGCAGCATGCACAGCTGCAACGATCGCCTCGGGTACCGCACGCGCCTGCATGGTTAAAATCGCTTGCTCCGTCGTGCCGCCTTTAGACGTCACTCGTGCACGCAATTGCGCCACATCTTCGCTGCTATTAGCAGCCAGCTTTGCCGCACCCAAAAAAGTTTCCAGGGTCAGCTGTCGTGCAACGTCAGCAGTCAGACCCAACTGCATACCCGCTTGCTGCATCGCTTCCATAAACAGGAACACATAGGCAGGGCCGCTACCAGATACTGCGGTTACCGCGTCCATCAACTGCTCCTCGGCCAGCCAGACCACACTGCCCGCAGCTTCCAGCACCACACTCGCCTGCAGCCGTTGCTGCGCATCAACCGCAGATTCAGCAAACAATGCGGTCACACCTGCCCCTACCATCGCAGGTGTATTCGGCATGGCACGAACGACGATGGGATAATTACCCAACCAGCTCGACAAATTTGCGACTCTTATTCCCGCAGCAATCGACACCACCACCTGAGTTGTCAACATAGGCGCTAATTCAGCCGCAACTTCAGGCAGCTGCTGTGGCTTCACCGCCAGCACTATGACATCAACCGCCAGTGTGGCCGCATCTAATTGTGCAACTACGTTCACACCGAACTCATTACGCAGACGTTGCTGCGCCTGCTCGTTATGTTCAACTACCCGTATATGCCCTGCTGTCATCCCTTCGCGCAACAAACCCGCAATCAGAGCCGTGGCCATGTTACCGCCGCCTATAAATGCAACCTGCATGATTATCCTTCTCTTTTCCCAAACAAAGCTGTTCCCACACGGACGATAGTTGCACCTTCAGCAATCGCAGCTTCCAGATCGCCAGACATGCCCATCGACAATGTATCCAATTGCAGACCCATGCTGTTTAATTCGTCAAAACAAACCCGCACCAAAGCGAACTGCGCCCGCTGTTTATTTTCATCCACTTCTGCTCGCGGTATCGCCATTAAACCGCGCAAACGCAGGTTCGGTAAATCTCGCACAGCGAGTGCCAGCGCAGGCACATCAGCCAGGCTCACACCACTTTTTGATACTTCATTACTCACATTCACTTGTAAACAGATATTCAGCGGCGCGCTATGATTAACTCGCTCAGCCGACAAGCGTTGCGCAATGACCAATCTATCCACGCTATGCACCCAACTAAAATTTGCAGCAATTGGTGCCGTTTTATTTCGCTGTATTGGGCCAATAAAATGCCAGTCTAATGCAACATCCTGCAACGCCTGAATTTTGGCTACGCCTTCCTGCACATAACTCTCACCAAACGCATGCTGACCAAGCGCCGCCAAGGCTCGCACTGATTCGGCAGGTTGCCTTTTACTCACTGCCAACAAACTAATTTCACTCGCCTTACGTCCTGCTTTTTGTGCTGCCAGTGCAATTCTTGCCTGAACTGCTTGCAATGTGCTTTTTACTATGACCATAATACCTAAAATTCAAAATAATGAAGAGGAATATACATTAAATGGAAATATCCGAATTACTCGCTTTTGCAGTTAAAAATAAGGCATCTGACTTACATTTATCAGCGGGTTTACCACCTATGATACGCGTCCACGGCGATATTAGACGTATCAATTTGCCTGACATGAATCATCAGACTGTACACGACATGGTGTACGACATCATGAACGATGGTCAACGCAAGATTTACGAAGAAACCCTGGAGGTCGACTTTTCATTCGAAGTCCCGACTCTGGCGCGTTTCCGTGTCAACGCATTCAATCAAAATCGTGGTGCGGGTGCCGTATTTCGTACCATTCCAAGTAAAGTGCTCAGCCTGGAAGAATTAGGCGCCCCCAAGATTTTCAAAGACATCGCCGATACCCCTCGCGGCATCGTACTCGTTACCGGGCCAACGGGCTCAGGTAAATCGACTACCCTGGCGGCCATGGTCGACTACGTGAATGAAAATGAATATGGTCATATACTTACCGTAGAAGATCCTATCGAATTTGTACACCAAAGTAAAAAATGCGTGATTAACCAGCGCGAAGTAGGCCCGCACACATTGTCATTCTCGAATGCGCTACGTTCCGCATTGCGTGAAGATCCTGACGTGATCCTGGTCGGTGAGATGCGCGATCTGGAAACCATACGCCTGGCACTCACAGCTGCGGAAACAGGACACTTAGTATTCGGTACGTTGCACACCAGCTCTGCTGCCAAAACTATAGACCGTATTGTAGACGTATTCCCTGCCGCGGAAAAAGAGATGGTGCGCTCTATGCTGTCAGAATCCATACGCGCAGTTATCTCCCAAACCCTGCTGAAAACCAAAGATGGTACTGGCCGTGTTGCCGCACATGAAATCATGATAGGTACACCCGCGATACGCAACTTGATCCGCGAAAACAAAGTGGCGCAAATGTACTCATCAATCCAGACCGGCCAGAATGTTGGCATGCAGACACTGGATCAGTGTCTGCAGGATTTGGTCAAACGCAATATCATCTCCATTGGCGAAGCGCGTATGCGGGCTGCCAATAAAGACATGTTTTTAGGATAACCCATGGACGCTCTCAAAACCGTACACGACTTGCTCAGACTGATGTTGAGCAAGCGCGCTTCTGACTTATTCATCACCGCTGGTTTCCCACCTGCCATCAAGGTCGATGGCAAAATTGCACCTGTATCCAATCAGACCCTGACGCCATCGCATACCCGTGAACTTGCGCGCAGTATCATGAATGACAAGCAGTGGCATGATTTTGAAGCCACGCACGAAGCCAATTTCGCCATTTCTCCAGTTGAAATCGGTCGTTTCCGCGTGAATGCATTTGTCCAGCAAGGTCGCATAGGTTTGGTATTACGTACCATCACCACCCTCATTCCAAAACTGGAACAGCTCAATCTGCCACCCGTGCTCAAAGACGTGGCAATGGTTAAGCGTGGCCTGGTCATTTTCGTCGGTGGTACCGGCTCAGGCAAATCCACTTCCTTGGCTGCGATGGTGGGTCACCGCAACGAAAATGCCCAAGACCATATCATTACCATCGAAGACCCGGTCGAGTATGTACATGAACACAAAAAATCCATCATCACCCAGCGTGAAGTTGGCATAGATACAGACAGCTGGTTTTCTGCGTTAAAAAATACCCTGCGTCAGGCACCCGACGTTATCCTTATCGGTGAGGTTCGCGATCGTGAAACCATGGAATACGCCATTGCGTTTGCCGAAACCGGTCACCTGTGTTTTACCACGCTACATGCCAACTCAGCCAACCAGGCCTTAGACCGTATCATCAACTTCTTTCCAGATGAACGTCGTCAACAATTACTCATGGACTTATCGCTCAACCTTAAAGCGTTTGTGTCCCAGCGCCTGATTGCGCGCAAAGGTACAACGGGGCGTATTGCCGCAGTAGAAGTACTGTTAAACTCACCGCTCATTTCAGAATTGATATTCAAGGGTGAAGTCCATGAAATCAAATCGATTATGGCTAAATCGCGTGAGATGGGTATGCAGACTTTTGACCAGTCGCTGTTCGATTTGTATGAGGCGGGGCTAATTACTTACGAAGATGCTTTACGAAATGCTGACTCGCTCAATGACCTGAGGCTGAAAATAAAACTCGAAGGTCACGAGTCCAAAGGTCGCGACGTAATGGAAGGCATACAAAGCCTCAATATTGTTTAATACTCAAAGCAACACTAAAAAATCCCGCTAACTTTCAGCGGGATTTTTCATTTACGCGCAGAACCTGCCACTATTTTATATTCGAATAATCGACACTCCAGTGCACCATTAAATAACGGCGTACGTTTGGTAGCATTCAGCCGTATCAGCTTCGGCAAATTCATATCAGCCGACAGAATATATGCATTCCAGCCTGCGCATTTCTGCTTCAGCCAATTACCCAGCTGCGGATAAAACTCCGCCAGTTCAGACTGCTCCCCTATGCGTATGCCGTAAGGTGGATTGGTCACGATCACGCCATGATCAGCAGGTGCGGGCACTTCAATCACATTACCCTGCTTGAGCTGGATAACGCCCGCCAAACCCGCCGCTTCCAGGTTCACCTGCGCATCGCGCAAGGAGTCACCAAACATGTCACGCCCAAAAATAGGCTGTAATGTGGCTGGCAATTGCGCATCTATCGCCGCCTGCTTAATTGGCAACCAGACTTTAGGATCAAATCGGGTCAATTTTTCAAAACCAAAATCCCTATGACTGCCTGGTGCGATATTCAATGCGACTTGCGCTGCCTCCATCAATATCGTCGCACTCCCGCACATGGGGTCGAAGAATGGCGTACCTGGCTGCCAGCCAGATAATTTCACCATACCGGCTGCCAGATTCTCATTTAACGGTGCAGCTCCTGCTTGTTTTCGCAGCCCGCGCTTAAATAACGACTGGCCCGAAGTGTCTAAATACAAGGTGCACTCTGTTGCTGTCAAAAATGCATGGATACGCACATCAGGCTCACGGATATCGACGTTTGGACGCTCACCGGTTGCTTCACGGAAGCGATCACAAATCGCATCCTTAATGCGTAGCGTAGTAAATTCCAGACTTTTCAGCGGTGCTTTCTGCGCCGTCATTTTAACGACTATGGTTTTATCCACGCTGAACATCGTAGGCCAGTCAAACGACAACGCGCCCTGATAAATATCTTCCTCATCTCGATACTCGCCACCACCCACCCGCAGCAGGATGCGACTCGCCAAACGCGAATGCAGATTGGCGCGATAACATAGCTCATACTCACCCGAGAACGCGACACCACCATACGTTGGGGCAATAGCTTGCGCGCCTAATTCCTGCAACTCTTCGCCCAGTAAAGCTTCCAGTCCACGTGGACACGTTGCGAAAAATTGTTCTAGTTTTTTGCTCATGCAAACTCCGGTTTCAATACCACTAAAAATACCACTACAAATAAAATCAACACAGGCAATTCATTAAACCAACGATAAAATACATGACTACGTCGATTCTCATCTCGTGCGAACACCTGTACCAAGTGTCCACAATATAAATGGTAAGCGACTAACACCCCCACCAATGCCAATTTAATATGCAACCAAACCCCGGTGTAGCCATATCCCAGCCACAGCCAGGTACCGAACACTAACGCCAACACACCCAGCGGCGTCATAAATTTATACAGCTTGCGTTCCATCAACTTAAATTGCGCAATCGTTGCCGCATCGTTTACCATGGCATGATTAACAAACAGGCGCGGCAAATAGAACAAGCCCGCAAACCAGCTCGCCACGAAAATGATATGTAATGCCTTAATCCACAACAATTGAAACTCCTATGCTTACAAATTTAGCTGCGCATCCCTGGGTGAAAAAACTCACTCCCAGCCCATTTACATTAATCTTGCTGGCGCTCATCGTCTATTTCTGGTTTAGACCACCAGCCTGGGTCAGTGAAGAACATCGCCCTGTTGCCAACTTCAGCGTCACCACCACGGATAATCGCGTCATAAGCTTAGCTGACTTACGCGGCAAAGTAGTCATCGTCAGCTTCTGGGCGACCTGGTGTCCATATTGTCGCCACGAAATGCCAGCTATCCAGTCATTTTACCGCGACTGGCATAACAAGGGCGTGGAAATATTAGCACTCTCTATCGAAGACGATCCCGCACTCGTTGCCCAATTCATGCACCAGGAAGCCTACAGCTTCCCCGCCGCCATTGCCGATGCCAGCACACAACACATTTTTGGCAAAATAGACAAGGTGCCAGTGTCATACATTATTGATAAGAAGGGAGTAATTCGTCACAAAATTGACGGGCAAGTCTACTATGGCAGACTGGAAGATTTAATTACTCCGTTACTGCGGGAATAGCTGCCAACTGGCTCCGATAAGCCGCCATCTCGCGCTTATAGTATAAATAATCCATTTCCAGCGCAGGGTAACCCAGCCGCGTCACCACTGCTGATATTTGTCCGCGATGATGTATTTGATGCCCCATCATGTGCGTTAACACATCACGCACCCACATTGTCTCATGCTCGCCTTTGCTGGTTAAATAGGTCAACTCGCTTTCAAAAAAATCATCGTCGCACCCTTCCAGCCAAAGCTGCAGATCACGCAAATTCGCCTGTGTTATTTCTATCAACTGGTTCCAGTCAGGATAAGTAATTTGACTGAAATTCACCTTGCCGGATTCTCCGCGCAAGCGCGCGAACCACAATCTATTCACCAGCAAAAGATGATCTACCGTGTGATGTATGCTGTGAAAAAACAGCCCCAGCTCTTGCAAACGTACCACCGCATCCAGACGCCCTAATGTGGCAAACATCCTGTCGTTCGCCCACAATTGATAATCCACCTGCACGACAAAATAACTTTTCCAGGCATATTGCTCACTCATGTTTTACTTGCCTCATCCAAGCGTTGCTGCAATTTCGCAAAATCCAGATCGCCTATAGTCTGCTCAACAATATGACCCTCTGTGTCAATCACAAATGCTGTTGGCGTTAACTTCACTTCACCGAACGCACGTGCAATATCACCTTGCGTGTCCATCACCACAGGGAACGGCAAACGCTGTTCAGTGACAAATTGTCGAACATGATCAGCAGGATCATAGTTCATCGCGACAGCCACGACTTCCAGCCCTTTACTGTGATAACGCTGATACACGTCCACCAACTGCGGCATTTCCTTGATACAACCGGGGCAACTTGTCGCCCAAAAGTTCACGACCACCGTTTTGCCACGCAATTGCGCCAAGTCTATAGTTTGTCCAGACAGCGTCGTCATCGTCAACGCAGGCGCACTGGCTTTTTGCGTCAATCCCACATAAACCAGCGCCGCCAGCACCACGCCCAGCACAGCGTAAATCACCAACTTATGATATTGTTTACTACCCATTTAGCAACCTCTCAGGAATACATCATGTCTAGAATTATCGGATTTCTCATGGCCAGCCTCATTAGCGCTCCATTGTTTGCTGCGAATTTAGACAACATTACCGATACACAGGCGAATAGTGGCTTAAAACAGGCATTAGAACAAGGTGCGATTAGAGCCGTTAGTCAACTTGGACGCACAGATGGTTTCATGAATAACCCACAAATTAAAATTCCACTCCCGCCCGCCATGCAACAAGTCGAAAGCATCATGCGCACTTTAGGTCAAGGACGTGCTTTTGACGAACTCGACCTCACCATCAACCGCGCCGCTGAGGCCTCGGTTCCTGCGGCTAGAACCCTGCTGATCAGCGCAGTGCGGAAGATGTCATTAACCGATGCAAAAAACATCCTCACAGGCGGCGATACCGCCGGTACTGAATACTTTCGCCAGAATTCACAAACCCAATTGCAGCAGACTTTTCTGCCTATCGTGACACGTTATACCCAAAAGTTAGGTCTGGCCCAGCAATATAACCAGCTGGCCGGACAAGCCGCACAATTTGGCCTGGTCAAACAACAAGATGCTAGTATAGAACGCTATGTCACGCAAAAAACGCTAGATGGTTTATATCTCACCATCGCCAACGAAGAAAAGGCGCTGCGTGCTAATCCTATCCAATACACTGCTGGCATGGCAAGCAAATATGGCAGCAGCATCCTTAAAACCGTATTTGGTGCATTACAATAATGGCGCACGTTTTATTCATCCTCACCGCCGCTGAGCAATTACCCTTGCTTGACGGCAGTCATATTCCCACAGGGTTCTGGGCACAGGAATTTGTCCCTGCCCATCACCTGTTTCTCGAGCACGGCCATCAAGTCAGTATCGCCACCCCCAAAGGCAAACCCGCTGCGCTCGACGAAAACTGCTTCGCACCCGAATTCCACCACCATGATTCAGGTCGCATCGCAAACTTGCGTGAACAGTTAGACGAAATAGACGGCTGGCGCGCCCCCCTGTCCTTGGAACGCCTTGCACTCACAGGGACCAAATACGACGCGATATTTTTCCCTGGCGGTCATGGCCCCATGGTAGATTTAATCAATTCTGCAGCGGCAGGCACACTGGTCAAACGTACATTGGCTAACAACGGCCTGATAGGTGCAATCTGCCACGGCCCCGCCGGTTTAATTCCCGCACAACATGACGGCAAATGGCTACTGGCAGACTACCAGCTCACCTGTTTTAGCCCGGAAGAAGAACAGCTTGCAGGACTCGCCACCCAACTCCCCGAATTACTCGCCGATCGCATCGCCATGTTGGGCGGGAAATTGAGCTTCGCCAGTGCCGGACAGGAACACGTGGTTATCGACCGCCAGCTTTACACGGGACAAAACCCGGCCTCAGTTGACAAGCTCGCCTACCACATGGCGCGCAAACTCAAAAAAATGGGCACACTGGATAAAGATGCTTGCGTGACGCCTTGTGATTGATCTGGTGGCATCGCTCACCCGCCTTAATATAGTGCAGGCCTCGATTTTATTGCACCAAATACGGGTTGCCACATCACTGCAGTTACATGACACAAACAAAACACATAAAAAACAAATAGATAAATAAAAATAAAACTGGCACGCTCTTTGCACTTATCTAACCATAGACAAAAGCAAAGAGTAGATCATGGATGAAATTACATCACCAACGCCTGCCACGTTAATCTTTGATGAGATGTATACCAGCGCAGGAGCTGCTCGCTCTCACTACCAAGATATTGCCCGTCAATTATTCAGCTTACCTCTCGACGCACTGGCGCAAAAACAACGCGAAGCCGAAATGCTGTTTCGCCGTCTCGGTATTACTTTTGCCGTTTATGGTGAAGCAGCAGGTGCGGAACGCCTTATTCCATTTGATATTGTCCCTAGAGTATTTGGCTCAAAAGAATGGGCGCGATTAGAACAAGGTCTAAAACAGCGCGTTACCGCGCTGAATGCCTTCCTGCACGATATTTATCATGAACAGAACATCATCAAGGCCGGTGTTATCCCAGCACATCAAGTACTTGCCAACAAGCTATATTGCAAAGAAATGCAAGGTGTAGATTTGCCCAATCAGGTTTATGCCCACATTGCAGGCATCGATTTGGTACGCGTCAGTGAAAACGATTTTTATGTCCTCGAAGACAATCTGCGCACGCCTTCTGGCGTGTCTTACATGCTGGAAAATCGTCGAACCATGATGCGTTTATTTCCCGATTTGTTCGCTGCCCACGCAGTTGCGCCGGTTGAACATTATCCGCAAATGCTGCTCGACAGTTTACGTGAAGCGGCTTCACCCTATGTCAGCGATCCGGTCATTGTCGTTATGACGCCGGGCGCTTATAACAGTGCATATTTTGAGCATGCATTTCTGGCCAGCCAAATGGGCGTGGAACTGGTAGAAGGCAAAGACTTATTTGTGCATGACGATAAAGTTTATATGCACACGACCGAAGGCCCCCAACAAGTCCATGTCATCTACCGTCGCGTTGATGATGACTTTCTTGATCCTACCGTATTTAATCCCAATTCCACACTGGGTGTGCCTGGCTTGATGAATGCTTATCGACTAGGCAATGTGGCGCTCGCCAATGCCGTGGGTACGGGCGTTGCCGACGACAAATCAACCTATCTCTACGTACCCGCAATGATAGAGTTTTACCTGGGTGAGAAACCCATACTTTCCAACGTCCCTACCTGGCAGCTAGAAAAAGAAGATGACCTGCGCTATGTATTGTCCCATTTGCCCGAATTGGTAGTGAAGGAAGTACAAGGCTCTGGCGGTTATGGCATGTTGGTGGGGCCAACCAGTACGCCGCAAGAAATCGCCGCCTATCGCCTGCGCATTTTGGCTGAACCCGCTAACTTTATCGCGCAACCCACGCTGGCACTCTCTACCTGTCCAACCCTGGTAGAGGCAGGCATTGCACCACGCCATGTGGATTTACGTCCGTTCGTCCTGTCTGGCAAAGAAATACGTTTAGCCCCTGGCGGCCTCACTCGTGTAGCACTTGCTGAAGGTTCATTAATCGTCAATTCGTCACAAGGTGGCGGCACTAAAGACACTTGGGTACTGGAGGATTAACATGTTATCACGCACAGCCGATCACTTATTCTGGATGGCCCGCTACATTGAGCGCGCTGAAAACACTGCACGGGTATTAGATATCACCCACAAAACGTCATTGCTCCCAGATGACAGCGAAGGTGCCGAAACTCACCTGTGGTATGCGCCACTCAATATCTCGGGTTGTGCCGAAATTTATTTGGCCAAGCATAAATTGGTCGAAGCGGAGAGTGTTAATCGTTTTATCGCACTGGATCCAGACAATCCTGCCAGCATCTATACCAGCCTGATGCTGGCGCGTGAAAATGCCCGTTCCGTGCGCGGCGCCATTACCTCAGAAATGTGGGAAAGTATCAATGCCACCTGGTTAGAAATGAACCGCATGATGCCTACCATAGGACAAGACTGCCCTACCTGTTTCTTTGATTGGGTGAAAGAACGCTCGCACTTATTTCGTGGCGTCACCCTCGGCACCATGCTCAAGGATGATGCGCTGAACTTTATTCGACTGGGCACATTCCTGGAACGCGCCGATAACACCGCTCGCATACTGGATGTGAAGTATCACATTCTGTTACCCCGCGTACAAGACGTGGGGGGCGCAGCCGATTACTATCAATGGGGTGCGCTACTCAGATCGGTCAGTGCGTTCGAAGCTTACCGCAAAGTTTATCGGGATGTGATTACGCCTCAACGCGTGGCAGAGTTGCTTATCCTGCGCGCAGACATGCCACGCTCACTGCATGCCTGCTTGAACGAAGTCGAAACCACATTGGATATTATCAATGGTATCAGCGGCAAAGAGTCACGCCGCCGCGCAGGGGAACTGCATGCTGCTCTGCATTTTGCCCGCATTGAGGATATTACGCAGCAAGGTTTGCATGAATACCTGACGGAATTTCTGGAAAAAATCGACTTGCTCGGACAGGAAATCCGCGCAGGTTATTTGGCCAGACGCGAAGAATTTGCGCCATTGCCCATGCAAAAAATGCTGATGCAAGTACAATAATCACGTATTTAACCCCTATATGAAACCCAAGATGACTTATTGTGTAGCGCTCAAACTCAATGCCGGCCTGGTATTCGCCTCCGATTCACGCACCAATGCAGGTGTTGACCAGATTGCCAGTTTCAAAAAGATGCGGACTTTTGTAAATGAAGGCAACCGCTCCATCGTCATCCTGAGTTCAGGCAATTTATCCATTACCCAAAGCGCAGTGAACTTACTGGAGCAGCGTGGTCGGCATCCCGAACTGGAAAACATCTGGAATGCTGAATCCATGTTTGATGTTGCCATGTTGCTCGGCGAATGCATGCGCGAAGTGCGTGACCGCGACGGTCCATTTCTAATGCAAAGCAACGTTGATATTGGGGCTAATTTTATTCTAGGTGGCCAGATTTCAGGTGAAGCACCACGCCTGTTTTTAGTCTACGCCGAAGGTAATTTCATCGAAGCAACTGAAGCCACGCCGTTTTTCCAGATTGGTGAAACCAAATATGGCAAACCCATTATTGATCGCGTCATTCATGCCGAAACTTCACTCATGGAAGCGATCAAGTGCGTACTGGTCTCATTTGATTCAACCATGCGCAGCAACATCTCAGTCGGCATGCCCATCGATTTGGCATGTTACACCGCCGATAGCTTATGCCTGGACCGCCAATACAACATTACCCAGGGCGATGCTTATTTTGCCAACATCAGTCAGCGCTGGAGCGAAGGCTTGCGTGGTGTATTTGCCTCGCTACCCGATCCGGAGTGGGGTTGCCCAATTTCCAAACCACTATTTCCATCATGACCATACGTGCCGCGCTACATCACCAAACCCATTACAAGTTTGACCGCCCTGTCGTATTATCACCCCATGAAATACGACTGAGGCCAGCGGCACATAGTCGTACACCCATTACCGCGTATTCCCTGAATATCGAACCCAAGCAGCATTTTATTCACTGGCAACAAGATGCCTATGGCAATTTTGTCGCCCGTGTCAGCTTCCCTGAGCCCACTCGGGAATTAAAAGTAACAGTCGATTTAATCGCTGACCTGACGATTATCAATCCATTCGATTTTTTTACCGAACCGTGGGCGGAGCATTTCCCATTCAAGTACACCGATACCCTCAATACTGAACTGGCGCCTTTCTTATTAAAAGAACCCTGCGGTAAACAATTTGATACCTGGCTGGAACAGTTCCGCACGACCTTGCCCGCGGAGATCAACACCAACAATTTTTTAGTTGCTATCAATCAGGCCGTACAACACAGCGTATCTTATTTGATCCGCATGGAACCAGGCGTACAAAGCCCCGAGGAAACACTTAACTTAGGCTCAGGCTCTTGTCGTGACAGCGCCTGGTTACTGGTGCAAGCCTTGCGTCATCTAGGTATCGCCGCACGTTTTGTTTCCGGCTATCTGATTCAACTAACCGCCGATGAAGTGCCACTGGAAGGCCCTGCAGGCACGGCGGTTGATTTCACCGATTTACACGCCTGGTGCGAAGCTTATATACCCGGTGCGGGCTGGGTCGGACTTGACGCCACATCTGGACTATTAACTGGTGAAGGACACATTCCTCTTGCTGCAACCGCTATGCCCAGTTCCGCCGCACCTGTGAGCGGCATGACCAGTCGCTGCGAATCCGAGCTGGACGTGGTCATGACGGTCACGCGCGTGTTCGAGGATCCCCGCGTCACCAAACCGTATACCGAACAACAGTGGGAAGCAATACAAACGCTAGGACGAAAAATTGATACCGAACTGCAAACCCACGACGTACGCCTGACCCAAGGCGGCGAGCCAACCTTTGTATCGATAGATGACATGGAAAGCGCACAATGGAATATCGCAGCCCTCGGTGAGCATAAATTAAGCCTTGCCCATAGCCTGATGCAACGCCTCCACCAGCGCTTTGCCGCGGGTGGCGCGCAGCATTTTGGGCAGGGCAAATGGTATCCAGGCGAGCCCCTGCCACGCTGGGCGCTGACGACGTTTTGGCGTACCGATGGTGTTGCCGTGTGGCAAGACGATGCGCTCATCGCGCATGAGCCACGAAAAATCAGCGCACTGCAGCTGTTTGCATTTGCCAAGCAACTTTGTCAGCAACTCGGCTTGAGCCATAAATATCTCATTCCCGCTTATGAAGACCCCTGGCTGGCATTAGATACTGAAAGCCGCTTGCCGCCCAATGTCGATCCGCACACAGCCGACCTCACCAAGCCCGATGAGCGCAGCCGTCTGGCACAACACTTACGCGCAGGCATCAGCACTATCGTTGGCTATGTGTTGCCGATTAAAGCCAAAGATACCGCCAAATCTGGCTGGAAATCCAGCCGCTGGCCGCTACGTCATATGCGCCTGCACCTGCTGCCTGGCGATTCGCCTATGGGCTATCGACTGCCACTCAACAGTCTGCCCTGGGTATCGCCGAAACAGCGCGACATCACCCCAGACATAGATCCATTCGCACCCCGTACTGCGCTGGATAAAACCACACCTACGGCAAAACTAGTGATTACACCAGCGCCTGAAATACAGCAGCAAATTTTCACCGAGGTCATCCATACCGCCTTAACCATACAGATCCGTGACGGCATCTTGTATATATTCATGCCACCCATGACCAAACTGGAAGACTATCTGGCCATCGTCGCTGCCGTAGAGCAGAGCGCTAAAAAACGCAACTTGCCTGTCCGTCTTGAAGGCTATTTGCCGCCGCGTGACCCCCGCTTGCAATCACTCTCGGTCACTCCTGATCCTGGTGTTATTGAAGTCAATATCCATCCATCGACCAACTGGGACAGTCTGGTTGCCAACACCCAGGCACTCTATGAAGATGCGCGCCTAACCCGCCTGGGCACAGAAAAATTCATGCTTGACGGTCGCCACACCGGCACCGGCGGTGGCAATCACATCACCCTGGGTGGTGCAACAGCGGCTGACAGCCCGTTCCTGCGCCGCCCTGACGTATTGCAAAGCCTGATTACCTATTGGCAGCATCACCCCGCGCTATCCTATTTATTTTCAGGTCAGTTTCTCGGCCCCACCAGCCAGGCACCACGGGTTGACGAGGCACGGGATGATAATTTATATGAGCTGGAAATTGCTTTTGAACAGCTGCGTACCTTTCTGCCTGCAGGTGTGGAAAGCGAACAGCCCTGGCTAGTCGATAGATTGCTGCGCAACCTGTTGGTCGATTTAACCGGAAATACCCACCGTGCTGAATTTTGCATAGATAAACTCTATTCGCCTGACTCTGCCACAGGCAGGCTGGGCATAGTGGAATTGCGTGCATTTGAAATGCCACCGCATTACCGCATGAGTCTGGTGCAATCGTTATTGATACGCGCCCTGATCGCTAAGTTCTGGCGTACCCCATACCAAGGCAAGCTGGTTTACTGGGATACAAGCCTGCATGACAAATTCATGTTGCCGCACTTTATCGCCCACGATATCGCAGAAGTATGCCGAGATCTGCGCGAATCTGGCTATGGTTTCGATGATGCGTGGCTGGCGCCCTTCCTGGAATTCCGTTTCCCCCGTTATGGTGAGTTGCAAGTCGCCAACCTGCATTTGGAGCTGCGACTAGCCATTGAACCCTGGCACGTACTAGGGGAAGAAATGGGCGGTGGCGGGACGGCACGTTATGTGGATTCATCAGTCGAGCGTGTACAGATCAAAGTCAGCGGCATGACCGATAACCGCCATCAGGTTACCTGCAATGGCCGCCTGGTACCGCTACATGCGACTGGCATCCCGGGTGAGTTTGTCGCAGCTGTCCGTTACAAAGCCTGGGCGCCCCATTCAGCACTACATCCCACCATCGGCACCCATGTACCGCTGGTATTCGATGTGGTGGATAGCTGGAATCAACGCGCGATTGGTGGTTGCACCTATCACATCAGTCACCCGGGTGGACGCAGTTACGACACTTTTCCTGTCAATGCCAATGAAGCCGAAGCGCGCCGCCGCAGCCGTTTCTGGGACCATGGCCACACCCCGGGCAAAGTCAGCGTACAAACCGAACAACTGAATCCCCGCTTTCCTATGACGCTGGATTTGCGTCGTCAACCTCAATAACCTGACCATGATTAATTCGACCCGATTTCCTCGATTTGGCGATAAACAAAATTCACCGTTTTTTGAAGAATACTTGCAGCGCGTATTAGCCGAACGTGACCGTAGCGGGTTAACTGAAATGATAGGCGGTATAGAGGCGTTGATGATTACCGTAGAGCCAGGTAATTCCATCGAATACATTACCGAATTATCATTGATGACGCCGTACCATTACCTCGTTACCCTGGACAGCCCCAAGCATTTGACGCATGTACTGCGCATAGACATGAACTCGCCTGATATTTTATTGCGCGAGGTCAAAGACCCTGATTACAGTGATATATTCCGCAGCCTGAATGACATCTACCCCATAGGCGCACGCCGCCACCATAGCCGTTACCTGGGCGAAATATTACTGACCACCAACCGCCATGAAGTCGTTGCCCAGCAGCAGGCACGTGAATTTCGCTTTTTCCCGATAGGACAGCTCGCCGAACTGGATCTGCCCATCAATGTCAGCATCTCCAAACCCTCCCCCTACACGCAAAATGTGGTGGGTTATATGGAGCGCCCGGCGGATGGCATACGCGTTTATCAACATGGTGAATGTGTGATACTCAGTGCAGTGCAAGCCGCCTACGAACGCGGCAAGGAAATGCAGGAGCGTTTGCAAATTGATGACTTAATTTCGCCTATCGACCACCTCGCCACCCGGGTTTACAGCCAGAATCGAGAAGCCGCGCTGCTGGAATACCTCGCGCTGTCGAGTTATTACTATTGGGGCAGTTATGACATTAAGGATCAAAATTCATCCACCAACGTCACCAAGAACACGCGCTTACATCCCGAATCCATGAGTCCTGCCAAAGTGTTTACCGCCAATAATTTACCCTATTGCGTGAATCACCTGGACAAACTGCCCAGTCCCACGGAAACCTTTGTCCGCAATTATGGACCGCGTCTGCATCACATGGCGCTCACGGTCAAAGACGGGCAGCGTAATGGCAAGGAAAATATCGACTACGTTGTTGATGCCATTACCGCACAGGGCAAAGGCTTCTTGCTCGACACCGTCGGCTCACGCGAAGAAGGTTTGAAGCAAATATTCTCCTCCGCCTCGGAATTCTCTTCGCTGATTATCGAGTATGTACAGCGCTTTGGTGATTTCCAGGGATTTTTTGCGAAAGATAACGTCGCGCAACTCACCTTTGCAGCGGGGTTGGAAGAAGGCGTACAAACGCAGATTTAACCAGCCCTATGAAGTGGTTATAAATCACGCCAGTTGCTGTTAAAATAGCGCTTTGGTAATCACCGCTTGCGCTCATGAATAGCCCACGTTTACGCGAAATTCCTTATAACTATACGTCGTTTTCTGACCGCGAGATTGTCATTCGCCTGTTGGGCAATGCTGCCTGGGAAACCCTCAATCAACTCCGCGATGAGCGTCGTACCGGGCGTTCAGCGCGCATGTTGTTTGAAGTATTGGGTGATATCTGGGTAGTGTCGCGCAATCCGTATTTGCAGGACGACTTACTCGCCAATCCAAAACGTCTGCTTGCACTGACTCAAGCATTGAATCACCGACTCAATGAAATCGAATCGCGCAAACAGGACAATGCCCTGGTTGAACCTGTCATTGCTGCCGCACGACAAGCGATCATCGATTTTGAAGCTGAATTTACCCACACCAAACAATTGCGTCTGGATGTAGTCAAGAAACTCGCACGCCACACCCGCCGCGACAATATTCAATTTGATGGTTTGGCGCGAGTTTCTCACGTCACAGATGCAACCGATTGGCGCGTGGAATATCCCTTTGTCGTACTTAACCCCGACACCGAAGCCGAAATTGCCCACTTGGTCAAAGGCTGCATCGAGCTTGGACTCACCATTATCCCGCGTGGAGGTGGTACCGGCTACACCGGTGGCGCGATTCCGCTGGACAAAAATACGGCGATTATCAACACCGAAAAGCTGGAAAGCATTTCCACCATAGAAACGCTGCGCTTACCCGAGGCTGATCGTGATTACGCCACTATTCATTGTGGCGCGGGCGTGGTAACGCGCCGCGTGATGGAAGCTGCAGACGCGGCTGGCCTGGTATTTGCCGTTGACCCAACCTCGGCCGATGCATCGTGCATAGGCGGCAACGTCGCGATGAATGCGGGCGGTAAAAAGGCCGTGCTATGGGGTACAGCTCTCGATAATTTAGTCTCATGGCGCATGGTTACGCCTGATGCAGAGTGGCTGGAAGTCACCCGTATCGGCCATAACTTCGGCAAAATTCACGATGCAGCATTAGCCTGTTTTGAGCTGCGCCGTTATGCAATAGATGGCACAACGCCCGTAGGTGAGCCTGAAATACTGGCTATCCCTGGACAGCATTTCCGTAAAGTTGGCCTGGGCAAAGATGTAACCGATAAATTTCTGGCAGGCTTGCCTGGCATACAGAAAGAAGGCTGCGACGGCATCATTACCTCCGCGCGTTTTATCTTGCACCGGCTGCCTGCGTATACTCGCACCGTGTGCCTGGAGTTTTTTGGACAAGTGCGTGATGCCGTACCTGCCATTATTGAAATAAAAGATTATCTGGATGCACATCCAGACGCTATCCTTGCAGGCTTGGAGCACCTGGATGCGCGCTATCTTAAAGCCGTAGGTTACGCCACCAAAGCCAATCGCACCCACAGACCCAACATGGTGCTGATAGCTGACGTGGTCTCCGATAACGAAACAGCGTGTGGCGCGGCTGCGGCGCATATCGTACAACTTGCCAATGCGCGGGGTGGTGAAGGCTTTATCGCCGTCAGTGCAGAAGCGCGGAAGAAATTCTGGCTCGATCGCGCGCGCACAGCAGCCATTGCCGCGCATACCAACGCTTTCAAAATCAATGAAGATGTGGTCATCCCGCTGCCTCGCCTGGCAGATTATTCTGATGGCATAGAACGCATCAACATTGAACTCTCCACCAAAAATAAATTAGCTCTAGTCGATAGCCTGATCGAATTCTTCCAGGGTGATCTGCCGCTGTTTAGCGATGATGATACCGTCGCCGATCCGGAAATGACTGAACAACGTCGTCAACGCGTGCTAACCTTACTCAACAAAACCCACGCACGCTGGGATTGGATGCTGAATAATCTTGATGCCATGCCATCAAGTGCTGAGCTGGGCATGGCAACCACAGAAATGATAGCTGCCAACAGCCACGCCAGCCTGTTTGATGCGTTGCAGGATCACACTATACGGATTAGCTGGAAGCGTGAAATCAGGCGTGAATTGCAGCAGATTTTTGTCGGCCGCGAGTACCAGATCATTCTCGAAAAGTGTGACGAAATCCATCAAGAAATCCGCAAAGGTCGCGTATTTGTTGCGCTGCACATGCATGCTGGGGATGGCAACGTCCACACCAACCTGCCTGTCAACTCTGATGATTATGCCATGCTGCAAACCGCCAATACGGCCGTAGCCCGTATTATGCGACTGGCACAAGACTTGGGTGGTGTAATTTCTGGTGAGCACGGCATCGGTCTCACCAAGATGGAATTTCTGGAGCCTGCCGCAATAGAGAGTTTTGTGCGTTACAAGAATAAAGTCGATCCGCTAGGACACTTTAACAAAGGCAAACTCATGCCTGGTGCAGATTTGCGCAACGCTTACACGCCCAGCTTCTCATTGCTGGAAACCGAATCGCTGATCATGGAAAAATCTGAAATCGGCGAAATTGCCGATTCGATCAAAGACTGTATGCGCTGCGGTAAATGTAAACCCGTTTGCAACACACATATACCACGCGCCAATTTACTGTACTCACCACGTAACAAAATACTTGCCACTTCATTGTTAATCGAAGCATTCCTGTATGAAGAGCAAACACGGCGCGGTGTATCGATCAAGCACTTTGACGAGTTCAGCGACGTTGCCGACCATTGCACGGTGTGCCACAAATGTGCCAATCCATGCCCTGTCGATATTGATTACGGTGATGTCTCCATTGCCATGCGCAATTTCCTGCGCAAGCAAGGCAAAAAGAAACTCAATCTGGGCACGACTGCCAGCATGTTCTTCCTCAATGCGACTGACCCTGCGACCATTAAAATAACCCGCAAGGTCATGATAGAGTGGGGCTACAAAGCACAGCGTTTAGGATACCAGGTCGGCAAAAAAATCGGTCTCATCAAAGCGCAAACTGCACACCCGCCAAGCACTTTGGGAACGGCACCGATTAAAGCGCAAGTCATACACTTCATCAACAAGCCGATGCCAAGTGGACTACCCAAGAAAACCAGCCGTGCATTGTTAGGGCTGGAAGATGCAAAAATCGTCCCGGTCATTCGCAATCCGGCCAAAGTCACCGAGGATAGTGATGCAGTCTTCTATTTCCCTGGCTGCGGTTCGGAGCGGCTATTTTCACAAGTGGGTCTGGCAACACAAGCCATGCTCTATGAACTCGGCACACAAACAGTCTTGCCACCTGGTTACTTATGTTGCGGTTATCCACAAACGTCTAGCGGGCAAGCCGACAAAGGCGATGCGATTACCACTGAGAACCGGGTATTATTCCATCGGGTAGCAAATACCTTAAATTACCTCGATATTAAAACTGTCATCGTGTCCTGCGGCACATGCATGGATCAATTGCTCAAGTATCAATTTGAAAAAATATTCCCGGGTTGCCGCTTGCTCGACATCCATGAATACTTGATGGAAAAAGGGGTAAAGCTCGACGGTGTTTCGGGTACACAATACATGTACCATGACCCCTGCCACACACCGATGAAGACGCATCAACCAATGAAAGTAGTCAATCAGTTAATGGGCGCGCCAGTTGCATTATCTGACCGTTGCTGTGGTGAATCAGGCACGTTAGCAGTGACACGGCCTGACATATCGACGCAGATACGCTTCCGCAAAGAAGAAGAAATCCGTAAAGTGAGTATGCAACTTCGTGCCGAATCAGATGCCGCAGCACCTGTTAAGATCCTGACTTCATGCCCTTCATGTTTACAAGGGCTATCTCGTTATGACAACGATGCAGACACTAGCGCAGATTACATCGTGGTAGAAATGGCGAAGAAGATTTTAGGCGAAAACTGGATGGAAGACTACATCGAACACGCAAATCATGGTGGAATAGAACGAGTATTGTTATAAACTTGGCAACAACATTAACAAAAGTGATGCACGACACAGAGGCTGTAAACAACTCTGTGTAAACACCGTTTTTAATATGCCCTTTTAGGCGGTCTTCAAAAGCAATCATAAACCGAGTCATGGCATTGCGCCAATTCTGTATGGGCATGGTCCACTTTCTTGCGGCAGCCTGTATGGCCAAATAAATCACTTTCCGCACCGAGTCATCGGTGGGGAATACCTTACGTTTCTTGATGGCATGGCGAATCACACTGTTGAGTGACTCAATGGCATTAGTGGTATAAATTGCCTTGCGTATGTCATTCGGATAGGCAAAGAAGGTG
>Ga0265297_10001719_pt1 | contig 49010 bp, 47 predicted proteins | sample Munlanlwell13791_FD_192502 | JGI IMG/M metagenome (GOLD analysis project Ga0265297, IMG submission 192502) | Leachate microbial communities from a municipal landfill in Southern Ontario, Canada - Leachate well 137-91 | ecosystem: Engineered > Solid waste > Landfill > Unclassified | place...
ATCTTCATCTTGGCCTTCCACTGCTCGACGGCATCCTTGAACTTGTCCTTGCTTATCACGAGGATGGAGTCCAGCATGCGGTTCCGCATCATGACGATGACCGTCTTCTCGCCCACCGCGGCGAAGCTCTGCGGCTGGTGCTGGCCGAGGTTCTTGGCGAGATTCTTCATGTACGAGTAGAGCTTCAGGCTGAGGGCGGTCATGACCGTGTTGCCGCCTTCGGCGAACTCCGCGAGCACGACCTTCTCCTGCTTGAGGACGACCGCGCCCTTTATCAGGCCCTTGCCAATCATGTCCCTGACCAGCTCGTCCGGGGACACCTTCCTCTTCTTTATCGCGTCGCGCTCGAAGCTGAGGCCTTCCGTGCCGGCTTCCTTGCCGAACCTTCCAAGGGCCCAGCCGCGGAGCGATGCGGGGACGGTGACCAGCGAGGACGTGTAGACCTCGCCCTGCTCGTCGAGCATCTTGGCGATGTTCTCCTTCCACCTGGGCCAGTTCTCGTCGGCGAGCTTCTTCCTGCCTTTCAGGCTGTTGATGCCGTTCTCCACGCGCATCAGGTAGTCGTCGATGAGCGCCTTGCTGCGGGCGGTCATGTTCTTTGTCAGTATGTCGATTTTCTCCGCCTTGACGGTCGTCAGGACGTCGTATTCCTTGCTGACGTCGAAATCCTCCTTGCTGTATTCCTCGATGAGGGCTTCCAGCTCGGCCATCCTGTCTTTGAGGCTGGCGGCTTTTGCGAGGAACATGTCCTTCTCCTGCCTGATGACGACGCCATACGCCTTTTCGAGTATGGTTATCTTGACGAAATTCTCGATTGCGAAATACGCCATGAGGAAGCCGATGAGCGTGAGGCCTATGGCTATCACGCCCATGTCGTTCTTCATGAGGAAGTCAAACGACTCCAGCAAGGCCGGTGCCGTCACCGGCTGGACCGCCACCGAGCTGGCCATGTAGTATCCGGCCGCGAGCATAAGCGCCGCGACAATCATGTCTGTCTTCCACCGGACGTCCGTCCTTCCGAAGGCCTTCCTGAAGCCGGTGGTGAAGCTCGCCCCGGCCGCCTTCTCGCTCAGCATCGTGAACGCCAGGACTATGATGTTGTATATGAACAGGAGCACGGCGAGGGTGACGCCCAGCGCCGCGCCGTAGGCGATGTAGTAGTTCCTGACGATTCCATTCAGCGTGACGAGTATCATATTCGTGGGCGCAAGGGGCACGAGGTTCACCCGCTTCACCCGCATGTCCGGGCTTTTGAGGGCCGGTATGACGGTTTCAGGGGGCTCCTGGGACTGGAATTCGTAATACATCAGGTAGCCTTCCTTGCTCGGCTTGGTCGAAGTCCAGTTCACATCGACGCTGGAGCCCGCCTCGCTCACGCTTAACGCCTGGATGGACGATATCGCATCGGTGTCCGTCACCGCGCTCTTTGGCACCGTGTCGGTGAACCCGACCCCCGCGACTTCCATGCCGACGTCCTGGCTGCTGGTCTTGACCGTAGGCGACACCGAGAGCGTTATGTGGTAGCGGTAGCTGACGTTCTGCACGGAGTACGTCCCCACTTTCTGCGTGGCCTCTACGAGGTACGGGACTACGCCGAAATCCGAGTGCTGGCAGAGGAGGAGCTCGTCGTTGGTATATAACGGGTTGGCGTTGATTTCCGCGATGCGGCTCACGATTTCCCTGGTCTTCCCGAAGAACGCATCCCTGTCCTCGTCGGTCCCTTCCCGGAGGTTGAGGACCATCCTGCGCGAGTCGAGGAGGAGCGAGCGGATTTCGTTGTTCGCCTTGACGTAGGAAATCATCGAGCCTGCGAGGACCTCCTCGTTCGCGGCTGCTATCTTCCTGCACTTCTGCGAGCCGCTCGAGCAGAGCCTGCTGCACGTGGTGACGTCAGAGCATACGACATTGCTCAGCCCGATGGCCTGGCTGCACGCGGTGTCGGCCTGTATCCTGGACTTGGAGAACTCCTCCAGGCTCTGGTCGGCCACGAGCAGGTCCACGTCGGTGAGGTTCGGGTTGACGGACGTGTAGATGCCGGCGGTCTCGACCGTGACGGTCACCTGGCGGTGGACGGTCATGCCGGCATCCTTGTACTGGACCGGGGCGAAGTCATAGACGAGGTAATCCGGGCTGGAATCGCCATCCAAATCGCCCTGCGAGGTGCCCGTCACCTGCTCGGCCTTTCCGCCTTCATACGGGCTCTCGCCCAGGCAGCCGAATCCCAGAAGAAATATCGCCAGCAATAGTACTATGCTCCGCCGCATGTGGGACATTCCAAGGCGTTCTTTTAAAATCTTGCCGAAGACGCTATTCCATGCAGAGGATTCTCTCCCGGGTTTTGCCAGCCATAAGGCCGAGCGCCGGCGAGATGTCGCAGGAACTCGGCTTCGCCCAGATGATGGTGGCGCACATCAGCGACAACGCGCCGAAGGGCTGCCAGGTCGTGCTGACCGGCTCGGTCGCGAAGAGGACGTTCCTGCGCGACAAGCGGGACATCGACATCTTCGTCCTGTTCGCTCGCTCCGTGCCGCGGGAGGCGCTGGAGCCTTATATCAAGGACATCATGGCCTCGTCCTTCCCAACCCTCGGATACCAGCTGAGCTATGCCGAGCACCCGTATGCCCGCTTCCACTTCGAAGGCAGGCGCATCGACCTCGTCCCGGCCTACAAAATCACCAAGGCCGCCGAGCGCGTGAGCGCGGTCGACCGCTCGGTCCTCCATACAGGATTCGTGAACTCCTCGCTCAAGAGGAACCGGGTCGATGATGTCCTCCTCCTCAAGCAGTTCCTCCGCGCGAGCGGCATCTACGGGGCCGAGATAAAAATCGCGGGATTCTCCGGATACCTCTGCGAGCTCCTGATAATAAGATACGGGAGCTTCCCTGCCCTGCTGAAAGCGGCCGCGAAATGGAAGATAGCCGCGCCGGCCGGGGTCTTCCTGGACATCAGGAAATACTACAAGCCGTCCGAGGCCAAGGGCGCATTGAAGCGCTTCGGCAGCCGCTTCGTGGTCATCGACCCGACGGACAGGAACCGGAATGTCTCGGCCGCCGTGTCGGAAGAGAACCTCGCGCTGTTCATCTCGCTCTGCAAGGCATTCATCAGGAAACCCGCAGATTCATTCTTCTTCAGGAAGCCCGTGGCGTTCGAGGACCGGGCTGAAAAGGCGTCGAAAGGGAAGACGCTCATCTACCTGTCCATGCCGAGGCCTGACATAGTGGACGACATCCTTTGGGGCCAGCTCCACAAGATGCTCGGCCAGCTGAAGGCGCACCTTCGGGACTTCGGGCCCAAGGACATCATCGCGGACGATTCGCGCCATGTTGTGCGCCTCGCGATAATCCTGGAGCGGGACGAGCTCCCCAAGACCATGCTCGTCGCCGGGCCGCCCCTTGAGATGAAAAAGCACGTGGCGCAGTTCAGGAAAAGCCATAAGCGGGGGAAGTTCGTAATCAAGAAGAAGAAGCTCTACGCCGAAGTCAAGCGCCCAATCACCCTGGCCGAGGATGCGATACACCAGTTCTTCCGCGGCTATTCCACCACGCGCTCGCACCTCGCCTATCCAGAGGAGATGCTGGTCATAGAGAAAACCGGGAAGAAGTGAAGGCGGCGCGCCCCTCCGTCTGGACATATGCCGCACGCCGAGATTCTTTTCCCCTATTTAAACCTTTTTATCCGTCATTTATAAACATTTTTAATCACAAAAATCATATCGGCCCAGTCGGGAGACTGCATGCCGATATCATCAGGGGTGGTGAAAAATGGCTGGAGAACGGATGACGATGACTAACGCAAGGGAACTGGAATCAATCGGAAGGAACCGGCAGCGCCCGGGCATGGAAAATATGGCGGCGCCGTCTGCGGCCTTCGGAAAGCCCGGGGCCGGGCGGGGGCTCGTCGAGCGGATTGGCGATGGGGCCGCGGCAGCTTCAATCGGCGCATCAGAACACAAGGCCGATACTGTGCGGCCAGCGCTTTTTGGGCGCATAAGGCGCATTGGCGTTGCGGCATTCGCGGCAGTTTCAATGTCGCTTGCCGGATGCGGCGACACATTCAACGAATACAACTACTATATTATGCCTTCAAATTCCGAGAATGATGCCGGGGCGGAAGAAGACGCAGGCGAATCGCCCGATGCGGACCTTGACGGCCCGGTGCCGGACGCAGAAAGCTCCGATGCCGGACCTGATTCGGACCTTGCTGATGCCGAAGCGGATGCTGATGCCGAGGCAGACGCCGAAGCGGATGCAGGGGTGTGCGTGCCGTCCCTTGCCCCCCTCTCTTGCGAACCGGGCGACACATTTGTCGAAGGAATCCTCTCTGAAAGCAGCACCGTCAGGATGGGAAGCATCGAATTCGCTTTCGGCGGAATTCACGACTCCCCTTCCGGAGTCCGCGCCGTAGTTGACGTCCTGGACAACTGCGGGAATGCCCTCACCAGGCTGTCATTCAATGAAGGCACGATATACGTCACGTCGATTGAGGGCGCGAGCTACACAATCCGGATGATCTCCTTTTACACATCTGACACGAACCCGTGGGCGTTCATTTCAGTGGGGATGGATTGCTGGAACGAACTCGACTGCGAGATGGCGCGAGGCGTCGTCTTCCCCGGCGAGATTCTCCTTGCCGGAGAGACGCTCGGCGTCAGGCTTGATGACCTCATGGCCGTCGGCGCTCCCGCCGCCATCGTCGCGCTTGTGAATATGTCCAATCCGGAACCGCTGACCCTTGCCAATTATGTCGTGCCGGAAGGCGTATCCGTGATTACCGATTGCGGGCTGAGCATCCGCGCGAATACTGTGGCGGTAGGTTATTCCTACGAAGCAAGATGGGCTGACATCTCAATCCATTCCGAAGAATGCGAATAAGCCTATCCATTCTCTTTTTTTTCTTCTAATTCCAGCTACAGCATGACCCTTTCGCCCGGAAGCGGGGCGAGCGCCTTGAACCCGTGGTCCTGCTCGAGCTCGTATGCGAAATCCTCGGGCTTGTCGCCGTGGACGAGAAGGACCTTCTCCGGGTTCGCTGTCTTGATGAACCTCAGGAGGTCCGAGCGCCCGGCATGCGCCGATAAATCCATGTACTCGACCGGCAAGTCGATTGCGAGCTCCTGCCCGTCCTTGACTATGTTGCCGTTGTTCTGGAGCATCCAGCCGTTCGTGCCTTCCACGCAGTAGCCGGTGAATATGATTTTCGACTCCGAGTTCGCGTTGAAGATGTAGTTCAGCATCGGCCCGCCGTTCAGCATGCCCGCTGTGGACACGATGACGGAGGGCTCGCGGAGCGCCGCCTTCTTGTCCGGGATGGACTGCACGATGTTCACGCTCCGGACCGCCTTCTTGAATGCGTCCGCGTCTTTCAGGTATTTAGGGTATTGCATGTAGATGCGCGATATCTCCCTGCCCATGCCGTCCACGAAAACCGGTATCTCGCGGTCGTAGGTCCGAAGGAGGGCGATAAGTTCCTGCGTCCTTCCGAGCGCGAACGCCGGGAGCAGGACGTTCCCGCCGTTTTCCAGCGTCTCGTAGACGCTCTCCATGAACTTCTCCTCTGCCTCCCTCCTCGGGGGGTGCTCCTTCTTGGCATACGTGCTCTCAATCATGAGGACGTCCACGCCCTCCACGAATTTCGCGCCCCTGTGCATGAACGTCTCCTCGCACTTGAAGTCCCCGGTGTAGAAGATTCTCTTGCCCCGGCATTCGATGTCAACCATGGCCGCGCCGCTGATGTGGCCCGCGTCGTGCAGCTCGATTTTGGACTCGCCGCTGACGATGGGGTGCCGGTAGAGGAGCGGGTTCCAGAATTTCTGGGCCTTCTTCAGGTGGCCGAGCCGGTATGGCAAATCATCGCCCATGATTTTCATCGAGTCCATCCAGAGGACCTCGCAGATGTCCTTCGTGGGCGGCGTGGAATACCAGCGTATCCTGCTCTGGGTGTAGAGCGCGGGGATGCAGCCCGAGTGGTCGAGGTGCGCGTGCGAGAGCACGGCCAGGTCCGGCTTCACCGGTGTCTCGAGGGGGAATTTGGCCTGCCCGCTCTGGTCGAATATCTTGATGCCGTAATCGAGCATGATGTTGCGGTCCGTGTGGAGCATGAAGGCGCTCCTTCCGACCTCCCTGCTCGCGCCCAGGCATTCGACGAAAAAGTCCATGCGCTTAGCATCCGATACAAAACTTTAATAGTTTCCCCCCTCCATTTCCCCTTCACCCCAAGCACAGATGCCGTATGGAAAGCTCGATGATAATAGGTTTCGAATGGATACTGCTGTTCGCCGCAATCGCCGGCATCGTCGCAGTCAGGCTCAGGATGCCGCCTGTCGCGGGCCTGCTGATTGCAGGGATGCTGATGGGCCCGAACATGCTCAACCTGGTCGACCTGCCAACGATAGACATGCTCGCCGAGCTCGGCGCGGTCCTCCTCCTGTTCATGATTGGCGTCGAGTTCAGCATCGCAAAGCTCCTGTCATCCGGAATCAGGGCAATCATCGCCAGCATAATCCTCGTCTTCCTCACCTTCACGATAATGCACGAGGTCGCGATACTCCTCGGCTACGACTATGTGACATCCCTCTTCATCGCGGCGATGCTGTCGCTGAGCAGCACGGCCATCATGATGAAGATACTCGAGCAGAAGCGCCTCATCGACCGCCACGAGACGCCGGTCCTCATCACCATGCTCATCATCGAGGACCTCCTTGCCGTCTTCATGCTCACGTTCTTCTCCAGCATGAAAACCGGCACCTTCAGCCCAGACGACCTGATAGGCGCGGTCCTGGTATCCTTCGCGGTCATGATTTTCGCCTACCTGGTGCTCCTGCGCCTCCTGAAGAAATTCTCCATAATCTTCCTGCGCTACCAGGCCGAGGACACGCTCATCCTCTTCGCGTTCGCCCTCGGCGTTGGCATGAGCGTGCTCGCTTCCGTCGTGGGGCTGACGCCGTCAATCGGCGCATTCCTCGCAGGAAGCCTGATTGCCGGCCTTCCGGTCGGCCGCGACGTGGAGCACGCGATACGCCCCTTCAGCCACGTCTTCTCGTCGTTCTTCTTCCTCTCGGTCGGGATGCTCATCAACCCCCTCGTCCTCGTACTGTCAGCACAGCCCACCCTCATACTCATAGCCGCCTTCATGTTGACCGTGTTCCTCGCGACCTCCTTCACGTTCTTCCTGATAAGCTCGAGCGGGCGCTCGTCGGTATTCGCAGGCCTCGCGATGCTGCCCCTGGGTGAATTTTCCCTCCTTATCGCAAAGGAGGGCGCGGGCATAGCATCGGCAGACCTGGTCGGCATAGCTTCCATAGGCGTCCTGGTCACGTCCGTCGTCTGTTCGGTCTCGCTGAACCGCAGCGAGCGCCTATACGCCTGGATGAAGGCAAACCTCCCGCCAAAGTTCCTCGACAGCCTCCGGGACGCATCCGGGTATTTCAGGAACGTGCTGTGCGCGTTCGAGCCCGGGGGGTACTTCCACCGGCTGTTCCTGGCCGAGGTGAAAAAGAGCTCCTCGGACATCTTCTACATCACGTGCGCGATAATCTTCTACTATGCGGCACGGCCGTTCCTGCAGTTCGAGGTCGTCATGTTCGGATACGTCCTGATGGCGCACATCGCGCTCCTGCTGCTCATGGCCGCGCTCTTCCTCGTCTCGCTCTCCCGCCTCCTGCTTTCGGTGAAGCGCCTGTTCGACGCGCTCGCCACGATTTTCTCAAGGACCACGCCCCAGGCGAGCCAGGTGTCGATTGTCAGGAACGTGCTGATTGCAGGCACCCTGTTCATGCTCTTCGCCAACTCGTACCTGGTCATCGACATCCTGAAACTGCCAAAGGAATTCAACTGGGTGGCGCTCCTGTTCGGCGTCCTGTCCGTCTTCTTCATGTGGAGCGCCATACGCGCATCATCCTTGTGGCTGTTCCTCCGCGAGCACAAGCCCCTTGACATCCTAAAGAGCCAGATTATGGCGTCTGAAGACGACTACATCATCGTAGGCGGGAACGGGGCGTCCAAAGGGGGGGAAAAGAAGCAAAAAGGCAAGGCGAAGAAGGCGGCGGGAGAGGAGAAGAAGAAAATCATATTCCTCCGTTGACAATCATCCTTTCCGCGACAATCTGGAGTAGGACGAATGCGCCGTAAGCCGCAATCATAATGACGCCCTCGTTTTTTCCCACCCTCCTCCTTCCGTCGAAAACCGCGAGCAGTACGAGCATGGCCATCACCATCATCCCGCCCCCGACTAGAGCCAGGTTCGGATTGGACGGTGCGATGGGGCTTATCAGGGCTATTATGCCCAGTGTCAGCAGGCAGTCCGCGAACACGTTGCCGAAAATGTCCCCGAAGCCGAGCTCGCCATGCCTCTTCTTCGCCGAACGTATCGCGAAGGTGAGCTCCGGCATGCACGTTCCTATGGCTAGGATTTGTCCTAGGAACAGCTGGGGCAGCGAAAGCGCGGTCCCGATCTGGTGGGCGGCATGGTTTATCATCCACCCTCCGAAAAGCAGTATTCCGAGCATAGCCAGCGCCATGCCTGCGTCGGCGACGAGCGACCCTGGCAGAGCTGGGAGTCTGCGCTCTATCCTCGGCTTTATCCCGAGCATGGTCCATACGTACGCCAGATAAGCGGCTATCAGCAGCACCCCGTCGAGCCTGGATATGTCTCCATCCAGGAGCAGGATTACCGGCAGGATAATCGCGGCGAGGAACCATTTGTCTATCCTGAGCGCGGGCGTTTTGATTGTCGCGCTCTGCGCGCTCAGGATGAATACGCCTATCACGAGCGTAAGGTCCGCCACATTCGAGCCGAAGATGATGCCGAGCCCGAAGGATGGGATGCCCTCGATGGCAGAGTTCACGCCTATCGAAAGCTCCGGCATGACTGCGACTGCGCCTACGATTATGAAGCTGGTGATGAACTCGGAGACGCCCAATCGCCTTGAGATGTTCACCAGCCGGCCGATGGCTTCGTCTGCGCTTGTGATAAGTATGGCGAATCCTGCCAGTAAAAACGCGACATCGAACCAGACCATGCAACCCTCTTTCGCTATGTTTAAATCCTGCGTATCATTATATCTGTTATGGCAGTAGACCCGGTTCTGCGCAGCATCATCAATGCAATCGCCCTGATCCTGCTGCTGTACTGCATCGCAATACCGTTCTTTGTCATTGAGGAGGGCATGTCGCTGGTTGACGCCTTTTACTTCACCTCGGTCACCATAACGACCGTAGGCTACGGTGACGTCGTGCCCAAGTCAGACGCCGGCAAGGTTTTCACGGTGTTCCTGCTCTTTAGCGGCGTGTCCATATTCTTCTACCACATAATGCACCTCGGCCAGTTCAGGGAAAGGGAGATAGACCCCCATATCCAGCGTCGGCTCCAGATACTCAGGAACCTGACGTTCCTACAGTCCGGGGACGTAGAGTCGGCCGAGCTCAAGAAAATCAAGGAGAAGATGTTCCTGGACAGGGACAAGGGCTCGGACAAGGAGAAGGGCGACGACCGCAACCAAGGGTTCGGTAGGCTATGAAAGGCATCCACAACTCTGGCCTGTACGATGAGAAGTTCGTCAGGAACCCGCTTACGAAGCCCCAGCAGGCGAAGGTGAGGAAATCCGTCTTCGCGATAGTCGGGCTCGGGGGCACGGGCGGCTTCATCCTGGAGAACCTCCTCAGGACCGGCGCGGAAAAGCTTATCGTGTTCGACCACGACCGCTTCGAGCTCTCGAATTTCAACCGCCAGTCGCTTGCGACCGAGGATTTCCTGGACTTGCCGAAAGTCCACGCGGCGCTCGCGAGGGCGAAGGCCATCAACAAGGGCATCGAAATCACGACGCATGAGGAATTCGGCGAGGATTCGGATGCAATCATCAGGGAAGCGGACATCGTCCTCGACGGGACGGACAACGTGAAATCGAAGCTCGTCCTCTCCCGCATGGCGCGCTCGTACAAAATCCCCTATGTGTTCTGCTCGGCGCAGGGCTCGCGCGGCATCGTGTCCGTGTTCACATCATACAGGTTCGAGAAGGCGTTCCAGCTTCCCAAGGACGAGGACGCGCTGGAGCGCTACCAATCCTGCCAGAGCATCATCTGCCCCGCCGCATCGCTCGCGGGGACGCTCGCCTCATCGCAGGCGCTCAGCTTCCTTCTCAAGAAACCGTACGCGAAGGCGCCCGAGGCGATTTTTTTCGACATCTTCCGCAAGGACGTGTTCTGGAGGGGCAAGCTCGGATGAGCGATTACTTCATAATCGAGCCCTGCCAGACCGCGAATGGCGTGGAAATCAAGCTCAGGGACAGGAAGATAGACCTGAAGAAGGCGGAGGCCGCATTCTCCATGCTCGGGAACGTGCTTGGATGCAGTTCGGTCGTCCTGCTCGCGAAGGTCGGGGCATATTCGATAAGCGTGTACGGGAGCGGGCGCATGATGGTGAAGGGGAAGAAGAAGCCGACCGAAAAGGCGGCGGAGGCGCTCGCAAACAAAATAATGTCTGCGCTCGAAAAGGAGGGCGCTATATATTAGCATGAACGAAGGTGCGATAGAATGACTAGCGATGGAATGACCGGCGCGAAGGTGCGATAAGATGAGAATCGATTTCCACGTCCATACCAAATCCTCGATAGACTCCACCATCGACCCGAAGGCACTCGCGAAAAAGTCAGCCGCGCTCGGCATCATCCCGGCGATTGCGGACCACAACAGCATAGATTCGCACGCCCTGATGCGCTCCCTGAAGGCGCCAATCATCCCGGCAGAGGAGATATTCACCGACAGGGGCGACCTCATAGGCCTTTATATCAGCGAACTGATTCCGAAGAAGACTCCGTTCCTGGAAGCAATCGATAAAATCCACGCCCAGGGCGGCCTCGCATACCTCCCGCACATGTTCGACTACGGCCGCTCGGGAAAGCACGCGAGCGAAGCGGAGGCCTCGAAGGCGGACATAATCGAGGTGTTCAACGCCCGGTGCATGAGGAAGGAATACAACGATAAGGCGCTCGCGTTCGCAAGTAAGCACGGGCTCCCGGGCGGGGCGGGGAGCGACAGCCACTTCTTCTTCGAATTCGGCAGCACATATACGGACCTGCCCGGACTCGGCCGCGACGACCTTGGCAATCCGAAGGCGCTCCTAAAGGCCCTCAAGTCGAAAACCACGGGGCTCGAAACCCGCAAGGCCCCCTTCTTCGTGCGGGGCACGACCACGATAGTCGCGATGACGAGGCGCCTGGCGCGGGCCCTCCGGAAATGACAGGCCGGCGGATGCGAAATCTATTTAATTGTGGGATAACCATCCATCCACGATGGCTGAATCATTCGTAGGGATAGAAGTCGCGGTCATAGTGGTGACGGCGTCCATTGTCCTTGCAGGCATACTGGTCGGCCTCGGCCGCGCCTTCGGCTTCAAGCGCATCGAGATGTTCGGCCTCGAGGAGCTGATACAGTCCATCATCAACGCCGCGATAATAGGCTCGTTCGCCGCAATAGTGGAGCTCGTCGGGGTGATAAGCTCGTCGGTGGTCAGCGAGACGTGCTCGGCCGGGAACGTAATCACCCAGCTCTCATGCACGCTCGGCAACCTGAACGACTCGCTGTTTTCGCTCATGCAGGGGCTTATACGGCTCCTCAACCTCATCGGCTTCTACCAGGGGCTCTCGCTTGATTTCGGCTCGTTCGCGATTTCCCCGTTCGCCAACCTCGCATCCGTGTCCAATGCGGTGTCCGCGCAGCTCCTCCTCACGAACCTCGTCATGATGCTCGTGGAGCTTAACATGCAGATATCCCTCTTCATCGGGCAGAACGCGCTCGCCCTCCTGTTCCCTGTCGGCCTGGTGCTCCGCACGTTCTTCGCGACAAGGAAAGTCGGAGGCTTCATGATTGCCCTCGCAATCGGCCTCTTCGTCTTCTATCCGACGTTCATACTCATCTTCCCGGACCCGCAGCCGGACATCCAGAACACGTCTATTGCGGTGGGGAACTTCACGAACAACACATTCTACGCGACCGCGCCGGTCGTTGACCTGAACGGCAACTTCGCAATCGCCGGCAAGCTCGACCTCATCAGCGGGCGGTGCGACCCCCGCGACTACAACCTCTCGACCTGGGTTGTGCTGGAGAACGGGACGAACGTGACGCACTCGACCAACGTGTCGAACACTACGACAATGTGCGACGACTACCTGCTTTCGCAGAACTGGACGAGCAACGTGACGGCGAATTACACGACGGACATGAGCGGGGATTTGACATTCATCATGCAGAGGGCCAGCGACTCGCTCGCGAAATCGCTCCTGTATTCCGTCATCGCACCGATATTCTCGCTCATCGTGACGGTCGTATTCGTCAAGGAGCTCGCGAACATCCTCGGGAGCGAGATTGGCCTCAAGACCATCGCGAGCATCTGATACAATGGCAATGCTTTCCCACAACGCCAACATCCTCTTCGCCGTCGTCGTAATCGCAGCCGGATGGCTTTTCATATTCCAGCCGCTATCGAAGGCGTTTCCCGACCTGGCACTGCTCTTCATCGGCCTCTGGCTCCTCTTCACGCTAGCCGCCTTCCTGTTCTTCCTCAGGAGGATTTGGGCCGCGAAATAGCCCATCTTCAGATTTTTAAACCATGCAACCGAAGGGATTTACATGTTCATAAACCGCGCCGTGACCGCCATCGCTCTTCTCGGCGGGCTTGTCGCCATCGTCATCTCGCTCCTTTCCGGCAACCCGATAATGCCGATTGTCGCATCCGTTTTCTTCTGCCTGACGCTCCTGCTCTGGAAATACGGCTACCTGATCATCCCGTTCTTCACCAAGGCCACGAACATAATCGAGGTGCACGGAGGCTACGAAGTGCCCCCGACGCGCGACTACATCATCAAGAAGGACGAGAACGGGTATTACGCGAGCAAGTTCCTCGAAATCCGCTTCTACGAGAGCTCGATGGACAAGAACTCGGACGAGAAGAAGACGATGTTCGACTCATTCGAGAAGGCGGTCAGCTCGCTGAAATACATCGTGAAAATCTCGCTCATGATAAGCACCCTCGACCTATCGAAGCACATCGAGGAAATCAAGACCAAGCGCGGAACCGTCGAGGCGAAGAAGGCAAAGGAGTCGAAAATCGCCGCTGACGAGAGCATGCGCATGGACAGGGAGCTAGCATACTGGAACCGCCTGCTCGACCGCATCACGCAGGGTGAGCGCCCGGTGGAAATAATCGCGTTCGCCACCACCACCGCGTTCGGGCTGACGAGGGACGAGGCACTCAGCCGCGTCAGCAGGCAGGCCAAGGAGCTGAAAACGATACTTTCGAGCTCGCTTGGCTGCGACGTGCGCGACCTCACCGATTTGGAGATGCTCCGCTGCTTCGAGTGGGACTTCTTCTTCCCGACGACGCAGGAAGAGATAAAGGACGCGCTTTTCTGAAATTTTTACTCCCCCCGTTCCGGGCTGGCAATCATCCCCCCGGCTTTTCCCCCCATCGCCGTAATGTTTATATACCGCCGCGGGGATAGTTCTTACGTCTGAGGTAAGCCAACAATGAAAGCATCCTATATGCTCTCCAAGGAGGTCGCGCGCAAGATGATTCTTGTGCACCCTCCGGAGCCGAGGAAAGAACTCCTGCTCTCGCTTCCCACGCAGGGCGTCTATATCGGGAAGACGCGATTCCTACGAACGCCCGTCTTCTGGAACCCGGCAAAGCTCATCAACCCGCACCTCGCAATCATCGGCATAACCGGTTCGGGCAAGTCCTACACGGTCAAGACGTTCCTCACCCGCGCCTCCATGATATGGAACACGAACGCGGTCATCCTTGACTGGGTCGGCGAGTACAACGAGTGGGTGAAGCAGGCCGGCGGCCGCGTCATCAACCTCGCCACCGAGCGCCTGAACATCCTCGACCTGGTCGGCCTGCCCAAAAGGAGCAGGATTAAGCAGATAATCTCGGCGCTCGACATCCTCCTCGACCTGAAAAGCTACCCGAACGAGCGCGACGACATAGAGGAGGCGCTCGAATTCGTCTATTACAAGGCAAGCGGCGCAAAACCCACGCTCAAGGAGCAGGCCAAGGCCATGCGCGACGAGCAGAAGAAAACGCACAAGCTCAAGCTCGCCCGCGAGGATGTCAAGGAGGCCATGGGGGAGCTGTGCGAGGGCGGCAGGTGCGAGAAGCCGACGCTCGCGCACGTCGTCCACATACTCGAGCGCAACAACAAGAAGAAGGCCGCCCGCCTCCTGAAACGCTTCACCGCCGAAGGCTCGGACTTCTTCGCAGGCTCGTCCACGCTCAACATCAAGGACATAACATCCAGCGGCCTCGTCTGCATCGACCTGCACGACCTTCCGAGCGAGGAGATGCGTTCCTTGGCAGGGCTCACGATACTCCAGTACATAAAGGAGCTGATGCGCGCCGAGGGCATGCAGAAGGACAACAAGCATGTCCGCCTGTTCGTCGTCCTCGATGAAGCCTGGAAAATCGCCCAGGACGAGCGTTCGGACGTCATCACAATCGTCCGCGAAGGCCGCAAATACAATTTTTCCCTGGTTATCGCCACGCAGAACCCGTCCGACATGCACAAGACGATTTTCAGCAACATCGGGACGGTGTTCGTGCTGAGGCTGATACTGAAGGAATACCGCGACTACGTGCGCAATTCCATAGGATACTCGGACTTCATCGACGGCGAGATATCCAAGTTCGGCGTCGGCGACGCCGCGGTCAACATGATTTTCGCAGAGAGGCAGTCCCGCGTCATGACGTTCCTCATGGACAAGATTGACGGCGAGGAGCCTCTCCTCATATACAAGATACGGGGTGGAGAAATGATTGTCGAAATCGAGCGCGAGCAGTTCGTGCGCATGCTTTACGAAATTGGCCTCAACGAGTCCCAGCTCAACCTGATAAAGACGGAGTTCGAGCGCGGGGACGGCCTCCTCGACGGGGAGCAGTTAGTGGCGGTTTTGGAGAAGTTCGGCTACTCGAAGCCGTCCATCATATCGTTCCTGCGCCAGCTCGGGATTGACGAAAAGAACCTTATCAAGGTGTTCTCGCTGGTCCGCATGCGCAAGGCGACGAAAGGCGTCGTCAACGTCGTCCTCGAGGACGGGATGAACCCGCCGTCCCTGAAAGGGGTATAGGCGGTCCGGGGGTAATACCAATGGCAGAGGAGAAAATAAGCGTTCCAGGAAAGCAGAAGAAGCCCCTGAAGGGGCTCGCCACGCTCCTTAGCGGGCTGGGCTTCACCAGGATAACCTATGCCAAGAACGCGCTTTCGGTCGAGAAGATAAAAGGGACCGACCTCCAGGGCAAGCCGTACCTGGAATACCGCGTCGAATTCAAGGGGGATTCCGTGGACTTCATCTACAGCTTCTCGGCGAAACGGAGCAGGATAGCGAGGCTCCTCGACCTCATGCCCACGTTCCTCAACATCCTCCAGGTCGCCGAGGACTACTACGACATCAGGCCGACGGGCATCTTCACCCACATCAACGCCCTGCTCTCGGAAACGTCGAAGATAATCGACCGGGACGCGCTCGAGTTCTCGACCCAGCTGTCCGAGCTCCAGACGAGGCATTCAGACATGAACGCGAAGTACGAGGACCTCGTCCGCTCGGGCGAGGCGAACACGCGCCTGCTCCTCGAGTGCGAGCGCAAGAGGGACGAGATGCAGAAGAAGCTCGCCCAGCTGAGCGGGATGGGGGACGACCTCCTGAAGGAGAGCCTCTACAACTGGATAAAGCTCCACGGCGGCGCAATCGACATCCGCGAGTTCTCGAAGGCGAACTCCGTCGCGGTGACCAGGGCCGAGGACGGCCTCAACATGCTGATACGCGAAGGGTTCATACGGAGGCGTTTCGAATGAGCCGCAGGTCGAAAAGAAAGAAAGGAAGAGGCGATGGTGCAATGCCCCGCGGCATGGGGGCGTCGGCGGAAACGCCCGCGCCGGAGGCGACAATCAGCCAGTACTTCTTCACATTCGAGCTCATCAAGCAGTACCCCACGACCCGCTCGTTCATAGTGAAGCAGCCCCTGAAGCGCTCGTTCAAGGACACGTTCGGGGAGCTTTTCGGCGGCAACAAGAAGGGCGTTTACCGGTTCTAATTCCGATATGGCGCGGAATCGGGGACGTACACTGAGGCAAGAGGTCAAACATGAAAGTCCTGCTGGTAGGGAATGGCGCACGGGAGCACGCGATTGCCGAGCGGCTTTCGCAGGATGCCGACGTCTATGCGGTGATGTCCAAGAAGAACCCCGCAATCGCCCAGCTTTCGAAGGAATACTGGATTTGCGACATCGAGAACGCAGAATCCGTCGCCCGGGCGGTTTCCGGCCGCGGGTTCGACCTTGGCTTTGCCAGCCCGGACGCGACGCTGGCCGCGGGAGTCAGCGACGCGCTCGCGAGAGCTGGCATGCTGGTCGCATCCCCGACGAAAGCTGCTTCCAGAATCGAGTGGGACAAGTCGTTCATGAGGGACCTCCTTACGCGCCATAAAATCAAGGGCTCCCCCAAGCACGTGGTCGTGGCGAGCGAGGCCGACGCGCGCAGCGCCATCAAGGATTATGGCGAAGTGGCGGTCAAGCCGCTCGGGCTGACCGGGGGAAAGGGCGTGAAGGTCAGCGGCGACCACAGCACGGACCCGTCCGAGCTCGTCGACTACGCGCGCGGCCTGGTCGAAAAGGACGGAAGCGCGCTAATCGAGGAGAAGCTTGTCGGCGAGGAATTCACCCTGCAGTGCTTCTGCGACGGCTCGCGCATATCCGCGATGCCCCCTGTGCAGGACCATAAGCGCGCATACGAAGGCGACGCCGGCCCGAACACCGGCGGCATGGGCTCGTATTCCTCGGGCCCGCACCTGCCGTTCACTACCGAATCCGACATGGAGGAGGCCAAGAAAATACTCCAGGGCGTCATCCACGCGATGAAGAAGGACCAGGCGCCCTTCCACGGCGTGCTGTACGGGCAGTTCATACTGACCGAAGGCGGCGTGAAGGTGATAGAGTTCAACGCGCGCTTCGGCGACCCGGAGGCGATGAACGTGCTGGCCCTGCTGGAGGGCTCGCTCTCGAACACGCTCCTCTCGATGGCCGAGGGCCAGCTTTCCCGCCCCTCTTTCTCGGACGACTGCACCGTCGTGAAATACATGGTGCCGGACGGGTATCCGGACAAGCCGAAGAAAGACGCGGGCGTGGACATCGACGCGCGCGGCATCGAGGAATCCGGAGCCAAGGTATATTTCGCCTCGGTATACGAGCAGGGCGGCAGGATACTCACGACCGGCTCGCGCGCGTTCGGCGTCCTCGGGCGCGGGAAAAGCCTGGACGAGGCGGAAGCGATTGCCGAAAAGGGATGCTCGTTCATACGCGGGCCGGTCTGGCACCGGAAAGACATCGGGACAAGCGCGCTCATAAGGAAGAAAGTGGACCGCATGCTATCCATACGGGGGAATAAATGAGGCTGGTTCTCCTCGCGCTCCTTCTCATCATCGCATTCTCAAGCGCGTCCAGCTTCGGCTATTCAAGAATCACCCTTCACCGGACCTGGGAGGTTACGAGCGACGGGCCGTTCGATTTCACAGGCGCGCTTGCGGTCAACGACAGCAGCCAGCGCGTGCTCGCCATCATGACCGAGCCGGAGATGGAGCGTTACGTGGATGACAACGGCACCATCATGCTCTCTTATCACGGGAACGGCTCGGTTACCATGAAGGCGGACGCGGTCCTGGACATCAGTTACGACCCCGAAATCACGTCCGACCCGGCGGTCCCGGGCAAGCCATTGGATTCGACCGAGCTCACGCGGGCCGACGAGGCGATAGCGTCGAAGGCCGGGGGGCTCTCATCGGACGAATCCGCCCTGAAGACAATCCGCGACCTCGTGAATTTCGTCCATGATTACGTCAGGTACGACATCTCGTACTGGGGCAAGTCGAAATCCGCGCAGGAGGTCTTTTCCGAGAAGCGCGGCGTGTGCGTCGAATACACCCACCTGCTGATAGCGATGGCGCGCTCGCTCGGCTTCCGGACGCGCTACGTCAGCGGATACGTCTATTCCAGCGCCTGGCAGCCCCATGCCTGGGCGGAAATCTACCTTCCGGGCCACGGGTGGCTCCCGGCGGACGCGACATTCGCGCAGGCCGGCGTCCTAGACAGCACGCATCTGGCCGTCCGCAAGAGCGACGACCAGTCGGCGTCATACGACCTCCTGCTCTCGGCCGACCCTGAAGTCGCCATAAGCGCGCAGGACAGCCTTGAGACAAGCTTCACGTCCGAGGACCCGAAGGGGGTGTCGCTCGCGCTCGCCATCGACGAGCAGACATATGTCACCGAGGTCCGCATCACGAACAGCCGGCCGGATTACGTCCTCGGCTCCTACAATCTCGTCGTGCCGGATTCCTACGGCGGCGAGGAGCTGTCCGTCATGCTCCTGCGCCCGAACGAGACGCTCCGGCTCTACCACGGCATGAACCACTCGCTGTTCGACGACGGGTTCCTCTATACCATCCCGGTCTCCGCATCGTTCAACGATGCGCACGACGAGCAGACGCTGACGGTCGACCGCTTCACGTATAACGGCGGGTCAGACCCTGAAAACGGCCAGGCCGGCTCCGGATGCGCATCAGCATTCCTGCTCGCCGCGGTGTGTGTCGGCGCCTTCTGCGTTGCGGGTGCAGGAAAAATCCGGTGATTAAAAATTCTTCCCACCACTCATCCCCGCATGGGCAAAGTCCACGTGATAGGCGCAGGGCCGGCGGGCTCGATTGCCGCAATCAGCGCCATCCGGAGCGGTTTCGACGTTTCCGTATCCGAGGAGCATCTCTCCGCCGGCGTGCCCCGCAACTGCTCGGGCCTGTTCTCAAAGGACGGCCTGGAGTCGCTTTCCCCATATCTCGATTACAGGAAGCACGTGCTGAACCCCGTCACGGGCGCGCGCATCCATTTCGACGGCGAGGTGTTCACGGTCAGGCGCAAGAGCCCGGTCGCGTTCGTCTGCGACCGCTCCGGAATGGACCGCGCCCTGGCCGAATCGGCCGGGGATGAGGGCGCGAGGTTCGATTTCGGGGAACGCGTGACATCTTCCTTCAAGTCATCCAACATCATCGCCGCGGACGGCCCGCTTTCGCTCGTCGCGAGGCATTTCGGGTTCCCCCCGCTCAGGAAGCACGCCGGGACGCTCCAGGCGCAAATCCCGTACGCCGCCGAAGACCCGCGCATGATAGAGATGCACATCTCCAATTCGCGCTTTCCGGGCTTTTTCGGATGGGTGATTCCCCAGAACGAATCCTATGCCGAATTCGGAGTGGGCGTGGAGCTCCCCCTCAAGCCCATCCACGCCTGGAACCACCTCATGAAGCTGAAGGGAATAGGAAAAGCCCACAAGCCCCGCGGGTTCGTCATCCCGCTAGCACCCCGCAGCGTCACCGCGAAGAGGCATGGGGGCAGGAACGTCCTGCTCGCGGGCGATGCGGCCGGGCAGGTGAAATCGACCACCGGGGGCGGAGTCATATTCGGGGGCATGTGCGCCGCGCTCGCAGGGCGGCATGCCGGGAATCCCCGCCGCTACGAGCTCGAATGGCGCCTGCGCTACGGCGCGGACCTGGCCCTGCACCGCATGATACACTCCTTCATCTCGTCGCGCTCGGACGCCGAGCTTTCGGCCTTTTGCAGAAGGATTAAGAAACTGAATCTGGATTCTTACCTGTCTCATCACGGCCACATGGACAGGCCCACAAGGATGATGGGGCCGCATCTCGTGGCGCACATACTCAGGAACATCGGGGGGGTTGTTTAGTCATGATTGGAAAAACAGAACGATATATCCACGAGGAGCTCGCCGCGCGCAAGGGGCTCCTTTTCGCGCTCATCGACCCGCTCGACTACAAGTCCTTGGGCGATGCGGTCAAGACCGCGAAGAACGCCGACGAAGGCGGCGCCGACCTGATACTGATTGGCGGCAGCACCGGCGTGCAGGGCGAAGTGCTGGACTCCGTCGCGAAGGAAATAAAGCATGCGGTCTCGAAGCCGGTCGTCCTTTTCCCCGGCAACATCGGCACGCTCACGAAATACGCGGACGCCGTGTATTTCATGTCCATGCTGAATTCGCGCAACACCTACTGGATTAGCGAGGCCCAGGTCCTCGCCGCGCCCACCGTGAAGCATTACGGCATCGAGCCGCTTCCCGTCGCCTACGTGGTCGTCGAGCCCGGCGGCACGGTCGGATGGGTCGGGGACGCGAAACGCATCCCGCGCGAGAAGCCGAAGATTGCCGCCGCGTTCGCGATGGCCGCGGAGTACATGGGGTTCCGCTTCTTCATAACCGACGCGGGCAGCAACCCCGCGGACGGGCACATCCCGCTCGAGATGGTGAGCGCCGTGCGCTCCGCAATCACGATTCCCTACATCGCCGCAGGAGGCGTCAGGACCCCGGAGCAGGCGAAAAACGTCATAAAGGCCGGAGCGGACATCATCCAGGTCGGGACCGCGTTCGAGAAGGAGAACTCCGTCCAGAAAATCAAGGACATGGTGAATGCGGTCAGGGAAGGGGCCCGGCTGAGGCAGAAATAGCTTTTTTTAATCCGGCTCGATGTGCACGCTCACTTCCTTGACGAGCGGCACGTCGCGGAGTATCCTGCCCTCTATGTCATGGGCTATCTGGTGCCCGACCACCACGCTCGTCCTGTGCGGGAGGTGGATGTGCAAATCCACGAGCACCCTGCTTCCCGCGATGCGTGCGCGGATTTTATGGTAGCGGGTTATGCGCTTAGCGCCCTGCTCGTCCTGCAGGACCTTCTCGATTGCGGACATCGTCTTCCTGTCAGGGCTGAAATCCATGAACACGAGGAACGAGTGCTGGAGGAGCTCCACCGATATGTAGAGCATGACCGCGCCGACGACCGCCGCGCCGAGGGGGTCACCGATGGGGTAGCCGAGCCTGACGAGGATGAGGCCGGCGAGCACGGACACGGAGCTGATGACGTCCGTGGTGAAATGCGCGGAATCCGCCTCAAGCGCTGAGCTTCCCTCCTTCCTCGCGATTTCGCCGAGGTATCTGGAGGTGAAAAGCGTCACGGGTATCGATATCAGCATGAGGAGGATGCCCGCCTCCGAGAACTCCACGCCCGAAGGCGAGGAAATCTTCTGGTACGCCTCGAAAATGACGACGAACGCGGTGCCGGTGATGAGGAGCGCCTGGAGCAGCGACGAGAGGTTCTCGAACTTCTCGTGCCCGAAATGGTGCGTATGGTCCTCGGGCTCCTCTGCCTTCCTAATGCCCAGGTACGCGAGCACGGATGCGAGGAGGTCGAAGAAGGAGTGCGCGGATTCCGCGTAGAGGCCGATGCTGCCGGTTATGAAAGCGACGAATATCTTGCTTGCGAGGAGCGCGACATTGACGCCAATGGAAAGCGTCGCCGCGCCCAGCTTCTGAGCCATTCCCAAATACCTCCGGGCTCAAGCATAAATAGCTTTTCTGATTTAGGTCTTGAGGTGGAAAAATGAACCTGTCTTTCATAGAATTTCTGGCAAAGAACGGCGCGATGCGCTTCGGCGAATTCACGCTCAAAAGCGGGCGCATATCGCCGTATTTCATCGACATGGGCGCCCTCACGAGCGGCGCGACGATATCCGACCTCGGGCGCTACTACGCGTCGCGGATACACGAGGCATACGGGGACAAGTTCGACGTCATTTTCGGCCCGGCATACAAGGCCATCCCCATCGCCATAAGCACGGCAATCGAGCTGAAATACCTCCACCGCATGGACAAGAAATGGCTTTTCGACCGCAAGGAGATGAAGCTCCACGGCGCGGACGCCAACAGCGTATTCGTCGGGAGCCAGAACATCGACCACGGCGAGCGCGTCGTAATCGTCGATGACGTGATGACGACCGGCGGAACGAAGGTGGAAGCCATAGAGAAGCTGGAGAAGACGCTGAAAGCCGAGGTCGTGGGCATCGTCATCGCGGTCGACCGCCAGGAAATCGGCAAGCGCAGGAGCGCGATAGTGGAGTTCACCGAGGAGACGGGCGTGCCCGTGCACCCGATCATCGACATCCACATGGCCTTCAACCACCTGAAAAACAAGGAGATTGACGGCAAGGTCTACGTGAACGACAAGATTTTCGAGAACTACAAGACGTACATGTCGAAATACGGCGCAAAAGTCTGATTGAACGTTGCGGGGCAGGTCACTTGCGCGCCTTTTCCCCAATCTTGCCCATGCACAGGTCGAGGTAGCCGTCGTCAATCCCCGTGACCTCGAGCTTCGTGCATTTCGTCTTCATGGAAAGCAGGCCGGAGACGCTGGGGTTCGTCCTTCCATTGTCTCCGGATATGAGCTCCTTTATGTATGTCCCGGCCTCGGCCTGGATGATGAGCGTGGCGTGCAGCGCATCCTGGCCCTCGCGCCTGATTGCCTCTATGTGCCTCACCCGCCTGTGGCGAACGAGGTCCGCCCGCCTGTGCGCGACGCGCGTCGGCGTCTGCTGGAGCAGCATAACACCCTCCAACGTGCGGATTTTCATCATCTCCTCGTCGCCGGCGTCCTTTTCGAATTCGACTTCCGCCTCGTACGTCTTGTCGAAATGCGATTCGGTCACGACCTCGACGAAGCTCCTCTGCACGAACGCCAAATCAAGCGCTTCAACTTCCCCGCTTGCGGCAATCTCCTTTGCCAGCGCGCCGAGGTCGAGCGCCCTGTTCCCCGCCGAATTCACTTCGAGCACGAAAGGCCTTCCGGCAGAGTTCGTCGCATCGACGTCCTCGCGCCCGGACGCATGCATCGTGTAGCCCTGCGCTTGCGAGGCCTTCTTGATGGGCTCCCCTATCCTCTCCTCGACAGATTCGTAGTATTTCCCCTTCCCCTCGCAGTTCGGACAGCCCTTTCCCTCGCATTTGGGGCACATCCACCTGCTCTGCGAAAGGCCGGCCGCAATCTTGCGGTATCTCCCGAATATGAACAAATCCCCTTCGTGCAAATCAACCGAGCCTTTCGAATAATCGAAGATGATTTTGCACTCGCCTTCCGCGCCGTAATGCGCCCCGCTCGCCTTCGAGAGCGCGGCCGAGATGCGCCTGTTGAGGAAATTCTTGATGCTCTCCGCGCCGTTCAGCCTTGCATCGAACGCCTTTTCCTCCTTGGCCAGCCATTCCTTGTCGATATTGGTGGAAATCGAAAAGCTCCGCGCCCCCTTTTCCTTGAGGAGCGCAGCAGCCTGCGCAATCATCTCGTCCGTCTTAAGGGCGGCTCCTCCGCAGACGTAGCACTCGCCCTCCTCGAAACGGTTCCCATTGGCAAGATTGCACATGCTGCATAGATGCATCGTAAAAAAACCCGGTTATTGATTGGTCAGGGGGCCCTAGAAGAGCTCGTGGTGGGGCTCGGACGGGAGCGCGTTCTTTATCCGGTAGCCCTCGATAATGAGCGCGGCGCGCTTTATCTTGTCCTCGAGGCCTGCGGTCCCTTCCGCCCCGAGCACGCGATCCACGTACAGGCCGAAATCAGCGAGGGTGTTTGTCCCGTTGTTGCCCATGAGCTTGAGGACCTGGACGACGACCTTCTTGCCCTTCTCGTCGCTTCCCCATATGCTGAGGGCGAGGGCCACCTGGTTGATGAAATGGGCCTTGTCGGACTCCGTCATGCTTTTCCAGAGCGCCACGATTTTGGCCTTGTTGTCATCGTCGAGAAAATCAAGTGAAACCATAGAATTCAACCCGTAACCCAGTCCCTGATGCTTAGCCTCCTGCCCTGCGACGCGAGCTCCAGCCTCTCGCCGAGGTCGACCGCGCTTTCAATCGCCCTCTGCGTCATGACCGGGCTTATGGACGTCTTCCTTTCCGTGTCCTCGGCCCTGTGCGCCACGACGGCGCCCAGCTGCCTCGACGGCGTCATCTCGCGGACGTGCTCATCGCGCGCCCGCGGCTGCTCGGCCCGCCTCTCCTCCCTGTTCTGGCTGGCCCTGCGGCCCTCGGTCTCGAACTCGCGGACGACTTCGGGCGTGAAGCCCTTCCTCGTCCTCGTAGCCTCGTCAAGAATGCTGTTGATGATCGAAGCGATGTCCTCCTTCTTCTTCATCCCCTGAGAACCGGCCATGCATTACCTATCCGCGGGAGATTTTTTAATGATTTAGAACCGCCGTTTCCGCCCGGATTCCCGGGCCGGTCAAAAGAACGCGTCCAGGCTTTTCTGCTTGCCCCCGAATTTCATGCTGTATTCGTCGTAGCCGAGCTCCTTCATGATTTTCATGACCGCCGGGAGCACCTGGTTGTTGATGTAATAGTCGGAATCGTAATCCTTCGCGAGCTCAAGCGGCACGGCCTTCTCGGAGATTGTCTTGCCGGCCCTGCCGATGACATAGGAAACGAGCGTGCCCTTCTCGGCGGGAATCCCCGCCTCCTTCATCTTTTTCGCGGCCGAAAGCTCCGGGCTCTTCACCTCGTAGTTGTCCGGGTTTTTCAGCAGCTGGGTGCTGATGGCGAGCTTCTCGAGGGGCACCTTCCCCTCCTGCAGCTGGCTTACGATGTCGCGTATTATCCCGACCGCCTTCTCCTTGCTGCCGTCCTTGAGTATGGCTTCCAGCACCTTGCGCTGGGTGTCCTTCGCCACGGACGACCAGTCGCGCCGGACCAGCTCGAACCCGCGTATCTTGATGCGCCCGTCCTCGCCGAGAAGCGCGTATTTCTTCTTCGCGCCTCGCTCGCCTGCGCCCTTCTTGCTCACGAACACGCCTCTGGGATAGAAGCCTTCGAGCTCGAGCTCCATTTTTTCAGGAAGCGACTTGTTCACTTCTTCCATGAACCCGAGGACGTCCTTCTTGTCCTTGTAAAGCAGGAAGACGCTGTCCGTGTCCGAGTAAAGCACCGAGAATCCCCTTTTTTCGGCGGTCTCAATCGTCTCCATGATATGCTTCCTGCCCCACGCGGTCACGCTCTCCGCGCACGGGCGGGAATACCAGCGCGAGCGGGCGTAGCCCATGTAGCCGTAGAAGCTGTTCGCGAGAATCTTGAGGGCGTGCGAGCGCGCCTCGACGCGGACGTGCTCGTCGCTTGACTTGTCGAGGGTCTTCAGCTGCTTCTTGAGCACCATCCTCTTGTCGATGAGGTAGTTCAGCACGAACGGGATGAGGCCGGTTTCCTTCTTCGAGAACCTCGCTCCGGTGGGCGAAACGAAATGCCCCCCGGCTCCACCCTCGTCCGCCGCCTGCGGCGCCTGGTTCGGCCCCCGCCTCTCCTCCTCCTCTAGCGTGCCCGGGTCGATGTTGTATGATACGATTATCGAGGGATACAGCCCGCGGAAGTCCAGCACCGCGACGTTCTCGTAGATGCCCGGCTCGGGCAGTTTCACGAACGCGCCCTGTATCGGCGCGTTCACGCGCTCCATTATCGCATCGCCTCCCGGGCGGGAGGGGATGATTTCCTTCCTCTCGGTGGCGTGGAACATCAGCAGGTTTTCGACCAGCTGCCCGCTCGTCGAGAGCGTGGTGTCGAAAAGCGGCATCTTCGCCACGCCTGAAAGCTCGGTCTCGAGAGGCAGGAAGCGCGCGGCTAACCTGGATGTGAGCTCGGCATCGACAAGCGAATACTCGCACAATTTCGATATGTCGCCGCTGTCCCACATCTGCCAGATTTCCTCCTTCTTTATCTTGACCTTCCTGTCTCCGAGGACGTCCTCGGCCACGGCGTCGAGGGTGAATTTCTGCGTCTTGATGATTCCTATGAAGCCGAAGAACTTCACCGCCGGGTACAGGTCGAAATGAGTTCGCCCGCCGATGCTGATTCCGGTAATCAGCCCTTTCTTGACCTCCTTCAACTGCCCGCCGAAGCGGCCCAGGTACAGCCTTATGCCGAGCGCGCCCGCCCTCGCGTTCAGGTACGGGAGGTCGAAATTCGCGGAGTTGTAGCCGACTAAGACGTCCGGGTCCTCGTCCGCGACGATTTCGCAGAACCGCTCGAGCATCCGCTCCTCGCTTTTTTGCGTTTCGACGTAATCCTGCGCGGCGGGCGCCTTCTTGTAGGTGATGACGCCCTTCTTCTTCCCGGCATAGCTTATCATGACGACCGGGTCCTTGTCCTCCCTCGGCGCGCCCTGGGGGTTGTAGGTCTCGATATCGAAGCTCATCACGGAAAGCTTGGGGTCGCCCTGCGCTGTGCCGATTATGCGCTTTATCATCCGCTTTTCGCGCTCATAGCGGAGGATGCAAAGCGGCGTCAGCCCCATGTCGAATATGAACCTGCGCGAAAACGGGATGTTGTATTCGTAGCAGGTGAACGGTATGGCCGTTTTGATGGCTGGCACGTGCGAGGGCTCCTTGCAGAAGAGCTTGAGCATCTTTTTCGTTTCCAGGCCCATCTTCCGCTCGACGACCTCGACGCGGGTAGGCTGGACGATTTCCCCGTTCTTCTTGACACCCCTCGCCTGCAGGAGGTCGTCCTTGCGCTCTATGGGCGCCTCCACGTAGAAATACGGGTCGTACTGGTAATACCTCTTGATCGTCTTCTTTCCCTTGAGGACGAGCGTCACATACGTCTTGCCGTTTTTCACGGTGTATCCCGCATCTATGAAAAAGGCGCGCCTCCGACTGAGAGCCATGGGCTTTTCTATCGAGCAAGGATAATAAATATGGTTCGCCCGCACCGGGTTTCCATTCACCTGGCCAGCGATTCCAATTCGGCAAGAAGCGACTCTAAGGCCGCCCTCGCGGAATCCGGGAGCGGCCGGCCTAAAATGGCGGCAGCCTGCAGGATTTTTTCATCCGCAAGGTCCCTCTTCTCCTTTGCCCAGTTCGCAGCGATTCCCTCGCGTGTGCCCTTCATCATCGCATCAGCCAGCGCAATCTCATCACGCGCCTTAATGCAGAACGCCCTGGCAAGGGAATCTATCGTCTCCATATCGAAAAGGGGGGGTGCAGCTCCGCCCGTCCGATACGGGCCCTGCTCGGGGATGCTAGTGCAATCCTGCATGATCGCCCCGAATATATCCAAGCTTGTTCCATCCTGGATAAGCGGCCCGAAGCCCTCCATGCAGAGGATGGAACCGGTTTCAGGAGAAGGAAACGCGTTTTTTCGCGCAGACCTCAGCACTCCGCCGAACCTGCGGCCGCGCATGTAACCGGACATAAAAAAACAGGATTATTGATTAAAAAGAAAAATGAAAGGGGAATTACCTGCGCAAGGCAGATTCCTTCTCGGTAAGCTCGCGCATGACGTCCTCGTGGATGAACCTCCTGCCGCCAATCTTGACGTGCGGGATTCTTCCGCGGTCCAGGCGCCTCTCGAAGGCGTTCCTCTTGATCCGGATGCCGGTCTTGTGGAGCTCCTTGATGGCCTGGCTGACCGAGAAGTAATTGTTGCTGATGTGCGTCAGCGCTTCCACCGCGTCCTTGGGCACGAGCCTCCTCGTCCCGAATTTCACGCTTGGAATGGAGCCCTTCTCGATCCTTCCGATGAACGCCCTGAAGTTGATTTTCTGGTTCGACTTCTTGTACTCCTCGAACGCCTCCTTCACGGTGTAGAACTCGGTCTTCGTGTTCGTGATGTCGTCAAGGACGGATTTAGGGATGTACCTCTTCCTTCCCACCTTGACAAACGGGATGGTGCCTCTCTCGATTCTCCCCCCGAATGCCCTGAATGAGATGAAGACGTTGCTGTTCTTCAGGTAATCATAAGCCGAGCGCACCGAGAACAGCTCGTGCTTGCCCTCAAGCTCGTCCTCGCTCGCCTTCTGGCGGTACAGGTTCTGCGCCACCTTGAAGACGCTTGCCACCGACGTTGAAAGGCCCCTTTCGGTCCGGTCGCGTTCCTTCTTTATCTCGTCCAAATCGATGGAGCGGAATCTGTCCACGAAGTCGTCGCTAATCTCAGTCTCTATTATTATCTTCTTACCACGAGGCATGGTTGACCACCTGTTGTTGTTATTATGTTAGTTTATGACTATCAATGTTTATACTTATAAAACACACAATTTTTAAAGATACTGTTTGGTTGGACCTTCATACGGCTTTTGTTTTCATCCGAAAAACCAAATAAACAGCTAAAAGCAATAAAATTCCACCTCCAAGTATGTAAATAAGTGGTATTCCCTGTTCCTGGGGGGGCTCCGGTGGTGGATTCGTCTGATTTCCGGTGCCGTTCTGAGGCGGGACTATTGCGAAAGTCGAAAACTTGCCCTCCTTCTCCGCCCGGTTCCCTGCCTTGTCCTTCACTTCGGCCCTGAACTTCACTATGCTGTCGGCCGGAAGCTCGGGGAAGTCGGCCGTGAATTTGTTGCGCCCGGTCGTGTAAACGACCGCGTTGCTCCACGGCGTCGTGGCGTCCGAAGGTTCGAGCTTGTAGTACATCTTCATCGTGGAGACGTCCAGGCCCGATGCGTACTGGTTCGGGTCCCACACCTCGATGTTTATCTTGAACCTGTTGTTCACGATGTCTGACGAGACGTTCCCGAAATACGGCGAGTTGACGTCATACCTGACGTACACGATAGGCTCCGCGGCGGGGAGGATGGTCCCCTCGCTCTTGATGCCGCGGTAATTCACCATGTAAGGGACCGATTCGCCGAACGTCTTCTCGTTCTCGAAATGTCCGTCCGCGAGGTCGAAGGTCTTGTTGAAAATCTCGAGCGCGCACGGGAGCGGGTTCGCCGCGTCGTCCGTCACATCCAGCGTAATCCGGTAATGGGGGAAAATGACCTCGAATTCGGTGTCGTTCGTCACGTTGAGCAGGCCCGCCTGGCTGGCATCCATGAAGCTTGCGAAGTAGTTGTACTTCCCGGCCTTGAGCTGCCTGTAGAACATGCCGTTTTCGTCGGTATCCCCGCTGTAGTTGCCGACATTCACCGACGAGTTCGGGAGCGCGGCCTTGAACTGGTCGCGGACGTAGAAGCGGAGCTGGAAAACGTCGCTAAGAATCACGTCCACGGTCGGGCCGTGCTTGTTGGCCTCGATGACCACCTTCTTGCTTGAGCCGCCCCCGGTCGCGTTTATCTCGATATTGCAGTCGATGGTCCTGGTGGTGGTGCCGCCGTTGTACAGGTCGTAATAAATCTGCCCCGACGAGTTGGTCGTCTTGGGCGGGGTGGTGAAATACTTTTCGCCGAAGCTCAGGCCGCGGTCGTATTTCACCGTAATCACCGCATCGCTTATCGGCCGCTTGTTCCCGTCCAGCACGCGGACGTAGAATGCGTCATGGTAGCCCACGCAGTCCGCATAGATTATCGGAGCGAGCTCCAGCACGATGAGAAACAGCACGGCATAGCGGAGATTCATGAGGTTGATTGGACACCAAGCTTAAAAATGATTTTCATTGCCGGATTGGCAGAATCAGCGATGTTATGTGAAAAACACGGAAAAGCCGGGAAAAATGATGGAAAATACCGGAAAGGAAGAAAAAAGTCAGATGCGGAGGACGTACTGCTTCTCCACATTGACGTATTTCGAGATGCCGAAAGCCTTGTCCACCGCGTTCATCACGTTCGTGAACAGGATGTGGCCTGCCGAAATGCCGAGCGCGAAGGCGCCCCGCTCGAGCGCAACGATCGGTATGAGCGCGAGCCACAGCGCGGGCGCAGTCGGAATCGTGTAGAGGAACAGCACGCTCCCCACCGCATGGGCGGTGAACGTCGAGCCGAGGCTCCGGAGGAGCAATCTGTCCGGGAGGAATTTAACGGCAATCGGGATGAGCCAGTAAAGGGCGTAGAACCACGCCTGCTGTCCGACCGGGTTCAGCCAGAACGCAACCATGGCCGCCGCCGGGACGATGATGCCGAGCCTGTCGCCGAATCCCCGCACGCCGTTCCTGCAGAAGTAATAGGCCGCGAACATCATCGGGGTCATCTTCGCGATGTCCCATATGCCGAAGGGCGAGCCGGCAATGGCGGCATTGGACAGTTTGGCGAGCCCGACCGCGATGACTCCCTGCAGGCCGATGAATGCGCCTGCCACCGGGCCGAAGAACTCGAAGAGCGTGAAGCTCTTGCCGGTGACGCCGACCAGGGCGAAGACCGGCATCTGCAGCGCGATATACGCGAGCGCCGCGAACAGGATGAGAAATACGATTCCGGAAACAGCATTCTTGTCCATATTATCCCTCCAGCACTAGGACTAAACGCAGTCCTGATTGAATGGTATCCGGTTATGTTTTTATTGATTGCCTTTGAAGCCGGGGCCGTATCCGCGCGCGGCCGCCATGGCTTCGCCGAGCATGTACAGGCTTCCGCAGATGAGCACCATCCCTTTCTTCCCGGCCCTCCTCTTGGCCGCGAGCACGCTTTTTGAGATGTCCTGCACGGTCTCGGCGTCCGTGTATTTCCGGGCTTCTTCGGCTATCATTCCGGCCGATTCCGCCCTTTCGCCGCCCAGCTGGGTGATTACCATCGAGTCGCACAGTGGCGCGATGATGGCGAGCATGGCCCGCCAGTCCTTGTCCTTGAGCGCGGAAAACACGCAGACCAGCTTCTCCCTGGGGAACAGGTCAAGGCTGGATGCGAGCGCCCTCATGCCGTCAGCATTGTGCGCGCCGTCCGCGACGACGAGCGGCCCGCGCCCCACTATCTGGAGCCTGCCTATGTTGCGCGTCTTTCCAAGCCCCCCGCGGATGGCCTTCTCGTCAAGGCCCAATTCCTCGGCTGCCGCGACCGCCAGCGCCGCGTTGAACGCCTGGTGCCTTCCTGCAAGCGAAATCATGAGGGCCGAGTAGGCGTTTTTTCCGCGATAATCGAAGACCGTGGAGTCCGCCATCGCCCCGCGGAGCGCCACCTCTATCCCGCCCGGCCCCAGGTGGACCAGCCGAGTCCCTGCGGCATCCGCCGTTTTCCTCACTTCCTCGAGCGCCTCGCCCTCGCATCCTGTGATGGCGACCCCTTTCGGGTTCTTTATAATCGATGACTTGTCGGCCGCGATTTCGCGGACGCTCTTTCCGAGGTATTCGGTGTGCTCGAGCGCGACTTTCGTGACGATTGCCGCCCGCTCCATCGCGATGTTCGTGGCGTCGTACCTCCCGCCCATGCCGATTTCCATGACCGCATAACGGCACCCCATGTCGGCGAAATAGCGGAACGCGATTGCAGTGAGCGCTTCGAACACCGTCATCTCGTACCCTTCATCATTCAGCTTGAGCAGCATGTCCTCGTAGGGCTTGAACTGGGCATCGCTGATGTCCTTGCCGTCGACTTTGATGCGCTCGTTGTAGCGCTCCACGTGCGGCGAGTAATATGCCCCGGTCTTGTGCCCGGCTTCGGCGAGCATCGCGGAGAGCGCGGCCGTCACGCTCCCCTTCCCGTTGGTCCCGGTGACCAGGATGACCTCCATGCAGTCCTGCGGCCTCCCGAGCGCCTCGCAGATTTTCTGCGTGCGCTCGAGGCCTGGCATAATCCCGAACTTAGCGAGCCTCTCCTCGAGCCTTTTCATCGGATATCAACTTTTCAGGCATTGGCATTGTTCCAATACGAGCCGATGCCTTTCCGCTTGCGATGCTGTTTACGATACGGCTGCGATTTATTTTAAATGCGATTAAATGCGGGCTAGAGCGTGGTCTGCCTGCTTGTGAGCATCTCCCGCATGAGCGGGCCCTGCTCTATGAACCTTGAAAGCGGCAGGCGCAGGCGCGTGGAGACGTAGTTGAGCGAGTCCCGGAACGATCCGAACTCCCGGTGCGGCTCCTTGAGCGCGCTCCGGACGTTCTCGCGGACGTTGAAGACGCCGAGCGGCACGTATCCCTCGTAGGCTTCGCGCAGGACGATCGCCCCGGCCTGTTTTTTCATCCTTTTCAGCGCCTCGAGGACAGCGAACTTGCAGCTGTAATAGCAGCCCCCGACCGCCGAATACTCGGATTTGGGCCGCAGGAATTCGTGGTCCGAGAACACCATCTCCTCCTTTCCCATGATGTGTATGAACGCCTCTATCCATTCGTACTGCCACGGCGTCGGGGTGAGTATGACCGCATAATAGTTGTTCAGGCTCGAGAACTCGTATACCTGGAACGAGTCCAGCGTCTCGAACCACTGGACTTCGGCGAACAGGCTGTCGGCGAGCGCGCTGTCCACGGCCGTTATGGACCATCTCGTGGGGACGAGCTTCCTGTTCTTCGAGATTCCCAAAGTGCCGGTGGAGAACGCCTTCTGTATCTGCGAGAACAGCACGCCTTCGCGGTATGCATCCACTGCGGCATCCGCGGCTTTGAGGTCGGTATCATAATACGCCTTCTGGAGGTGCGGCTCCCATTTGACGTTCCCGATTTCGAAGCGCTCCAATCCCGCGCTCGGCCCGAACGGCTGGTGGTCCTCGCTGAACGTGAATCCCCGCGGCTTGTGCTTGAACTCTGCCTCGCTGTCCACGCTGTTTTTGGCTAGCGAAATCTCCTGGAGCTTCCCGACGAGGCGGTTCTCCAGCTCCTTTATTCCGACCTGGTGCTTCCCGCGCACGAGGTCGAGCCGGAACCGGATGATGTCATCCTGCGTCTTGTTCCCGCTTATCCAGGACTCCGGGGTGTCGAGGACCGAAGTGTCGCCCTCGTACGGGGCTATCATCGGGCCGACATAGACCTTGGGGTAGCCGAAATTGCCGATGAAAACCGAAGGGGGCGAGCTGCCGTCGAGCTTCTCGCCGATTTCCACGGTGCGCCATTTCTGGACTCCCGAAGTGATTTTTTTCAGGTAGGCGCCCTTCCCCATTCCCATAAGCGAATCCCGCAACCTTCATCGCCGGCCCCGCGGGCCCCGGCTAATATTAGTGCCACTACTCATTCTTGATATAAAAACAGGATGGGGGTGCGTTTCCCGCGGCCCCCGCCATAAGCTCTGCCGCGCCCCATTCACCCGAGGGGGTAAATCGCGATGCCGTCCCTTCTGACCGGTATCGCGCCTTCGTACGGCTCCTTGAGGACGAGATAGACCTCCTTCTCCTTGCCCCGCATCAGGGCGACATGCGGCTTCATCGCCACATAACCCTTGTTCCTCGGGTCCACGTAGTATAGGTATCTCGTCTCCCCTTCCGGGAACATGTCCATGAGGGGCTTGCGCTGGACTGGGTCCGGCGGAAGGACTATCATGGGCGTCTGCCCTTTCACGCCATGTTCGGCGCTTTTGGCCCGGACGTCCTCGAGGACGTCCTTTATTTTTGCGACCTTCGGGGCGACCCTTACCTTGTCCCTTTCAAGCGAGGCCTCCCTCGCCTCGGGGTGCGGGTATTTCAGGCTGATGTACCACCTGCCTGAAAGCGATATCAGCGGGCTGATGCCGGTCATCTCGATTTCCCTGGTGGAAACGACCGTGAGGAAGTTCAGCGTGTCGCTGTCCATTTCGGTGATTCTTTCCGGGAGCGCGTACAGCCACCTTTTTTCCCCATTCGGGTGCAGCCGTCTTATCGCGGCAAGTTCGGTTTTATAAGGCTCTATGAACCGTCCCCCGAATTCTAGGAGGGGCGGGCCCGGCAGGCCATGGTAAGCCCCGTCGAACCCGTACTCGTGCGACATCATCGTTTTCCCCATCTCGCTGTCGGGCCAGATGCCGAGCCACTCGCCCTTGCGCGAGGCGATGCGCAGGTTCGGGAACATGAACGCAAGCTCCTGCCACTCGGCCACCGTGCCGATTTCCATCACGAAGTAATCCTTGCCCCCAAGCGTTATCCTCGGGACGCGGCCTTCGTGGAAGCTTTCCATAAGAGACTTTTCCAGCATGAGCTGCTCCTCGGACGGGGGAATAGGGTGCAGGAAAACCGGCTTGTTGTCAGGAAGGACGGACGAGCACTGCGAAATCTCCTCCACGCTCATGATGTGGCATTTCATATTGATCGACCACTCGCCGGTCATGGGCTGGCTGAGGCCTGTCTCGCCGCTCACCTCGCCCAGGAACTCGTAATCGGTCGAGCTCTCGGGCCATATGTGCAGGAGGCAGCCGGTCCTCGCGGCCCTCTTTGCGCCGCCGAACGGCTTCTGGACGATGTAATATTCCCTGCCGTTGAACTCTCGCCTCGTCTCATGCGCGAACTGCGCGAGTATCGCAATTTCGCCCTTTTCCTTGCTGTCCTTGGGTGGAACCGGGAGCACCCACCTGGTCTCCCGCTCAGGAAGCGCTTTAACGCATTCCTGCTGCTCCCGATCAGTCAGCCTGTAAACGGAATGCTGGTCCTCCCACGGAAGGCCGAGCATCAGCTCGATTGAGATTGAAATGCTGGTTTCAGGTTCGCCGGTCCGGAATTCCGGCTCAAGGAACACGAACGGCTCGGGTTTGGCGCCTTTCGCGCCTTTTTTTCCGGGTTCTGCGCCCGCGCCCGGCTCCGCATCAAGAAGCGAAGACAAATCGTTCCCGCCCTCAATGCCTGCCAGGTGCTCTTCATGGAGCGCCTTCAGGTTCGCCGCGAGGCTCCTTGCATTCTCCTCGGCGTCCGCCCGCGCGGTCGCCTCGTCAGCGACGCGCTGCCGCTCCGCCATGGACCTCATGACGCTCGTTTGTTCCTCTCGTTTCGGCTCTTCCTTGGGGGCCGGCTTCGGCTTTGCAGCGGCCTCGGCTTGCCCGGCCTTCTCCTGCGCCACGCGCTCGGCCTCGAGCTTCTGGAGGTCTTCCATCGATTCGAGAACGCTGGATTCGATGTCACGTCCTGGCTTGCCTCTTCCCACCCCTGCGGAAAGAAGGTCCTCAAGCGAATACCCCTCGGACTCCTCCCTCGCCCTCTCGGCCTCTGCCCCTGCAGGCGGCCTCGTGCTCGGCGCAGGCGGCCTCACGCTTTTCTTAGGCGGGGGCGGCGGAAGCGTCTTGATTGGTTTCCCGTCGATTTCAAGGATGTCGCCGGTGGAAATCTCCCTCGTTGGTTCCGGCGCCCTTGCCTGTGCGGGCGCGGCGCCCGGCGCACCCTCGACAAGAATTTCGAGGTCGCTCATGTCCAGTTCGCGCGTCGGGTCCCTCGGCCTTGCCGCGGGCTCGGCTGGCCTTTTCACTGTAAGCAGAATAGGCTCGTCAAGATGCGGTTTCCGGAAATGCGGATGCGCCCCATCGATAATCGGGATACCCATCCTCCCGGCGACGGTTCCGGACCACTTTTTCTGGCTGGTCATCAACTAATAGGTATCTCGGAAACACTTTATAAATGTTTATTTTCGTGGTTCTTTGTATGTTTCCACCGGCATCCTGCAAGCCCGACATGCCCCTGCCATGCCCCATGCGATATGATTTAATTACTTTATGCCCATCAGTTTCTCGCTAATTCCACTGCGACTGAGAGAAACAATGTTTCCCCTGCCGCATGGATTGTGTCGCGACCGTAGTCTATCGGTATGATTCGAGGTTGCCAATCTCGCGGGCCGGGTTCAATTCCCGGCGGTCGCATTTGAAACTTTGCTTAGTCTCTGCTCCGGTCAAAGTTTCATCAAACATCGTCCGTACATACTCCGTCCCTTGCGAATCTTCGGATGCGGTTCCCCAGATTGTTGAAGTGGTGAGCCCAAAACATGTTTTGTGCCAGCTATCGCTCGCGGGGCGCTCGCCGCATTCTGAAAAATTAGTAATTGCCTATAACCTGCCTCAGCGCATCGACTGCTTCTGCAACGGTCTGGAAAATCCCGATTGGATTCCTGGAGCGGTCGCTCGCCGAAAGCGGGAGCTCGCGCCTGGTTTTCTCCTCCTCATCCGGCTCGATGACGATTCCGCGGTCGAGCGAGCTTGGCCTGATTGTAAACACGCCATTCGTGAAGAAGTTGCCTAACCTGAGCTTGGTGAACCTCGTCTCTCCGCCCACATCGAGCGTGAGCATCCCGGAAAGCGACCTGCTCGCGTTCCTGAGCCTGATTGCAGCTATCACGCCCTCGACCTCGTTGCCGGAGGACAACACCTCGCCCACGCCGGAACGCACGAACACGCCGTTAGTGAATATGAAATCCGCAACCTGGTCGATGCGCCTCAGCTCCGGGTTGGCCTTGAATATGCTTGCGTTGCCGTCCTCCCACCTGTCTCGCTCGATGGCGTACTTGCCATACTTGTGGTCGTAATAGTCCGTCAGGCCCCTCTCTTCCAGAAGGCCCCTTCCCCGGAAGACGCGCTTGAACTCGCGCTTCGCTTCAGCTCTCTCTGTCTCTTGCGGGCCGCGGAGCAGGATTCTGTCGATTAGTGCCATACATATCAATATTTGGTCAATTGTATTTAAAAATGTATTTTCGTGGTTAAAACGCCCCCATTATACGGACTGCATTTCGTCATCCGCCGTCCGCCCTGCCGATAGCTTTTAAACACATGTGCCCACAGTGCTTTCATGTCCGAACTGGCAGAGGAGATGCTAAAGAACCTCGAGGTCTGGGAGGTCAAGAACCTTCTTTCCCACGAGCAGGTGATATCCCACAACCTCAAGAGGCTCAAGGAGGGGATGCTGAACATCGGCCATCTCGTCGACCCGCTCATCATAGACAAGAAAACAGGCGTCGTGCTGGACGGCAACCACCGCCTGAAAGTCCTCGAAATCATCGAATGTCCGCATGCCACCGTCCAGGCGCTCGACTATTCGAGCGACGAAATCGGCCTCGGCACGTGGTACCCCACGGTCGCATTGAGCTCGGACGACATATTCCACCTGGACTCCCTCAAGCACGAGAAGGTCGATTACGAGGCTGGCAAGGCGGCGGTCGACAGCCTCAAGGCGCCGTTCATGCTGATGGGCCGCGACAAGGAATACCACCTGATAAACCCCGGCTCATACAAGCTGATGGAGATGGTGGAGGAGCAGAACTACGTCTTCTCATTGCTCGAAAAGGGCACGGTGGATTACATCCCCGACGAGGAGGTAGACAAGGCCCTCTCCATGAAGAAGTCCGTCCTGTACAGGCGCGCCTATACGAAAGACGAGGTCGTGAAGGCGGCCCAGGCGCATACGCCGTTCCCCCCGAAATCCACCCGGCACAAAATCCCGGGGCGCATAATCAGGCTCAACATGAAGCTCGGATGGCTCCACCGCTCGCGCGAGGAGGCCTCGACCGAACTCGTCCGCATGCTGACAAGCCGCGTTTATGGCGGGAACGTGAGGAAATACTACGAGCCCGTAATCGTGATATATTAATTATAAATAAAATCAGATGCTGAACGGGTCGTAGAACAGGTTGCCCAGCAGCTCGTCCCTTTTCGGGGGCGGGGCCTTGTTGAGCGAGTCGTCTATCAGCTGCCTGTCGAAGCCGACCACTATCCTGCCGTTTATCTGGAGGACCGGTATGGCGGTCTGCTGGCTCTTCATGACCATCTCCTTGGCCCTTTCCTTGTCCTTGGAGACGTCGTAATCGGTGAATTTCACGCCCTTCTTTGAAAGGTAGTCCTTCGCCAGCGTGCAGTACGGGCAGTCCGGGCTCGAGTACACGAGCACTTCCGGCGCCTTCTTCGCACCCGCGTCCTTCATTCCGTCGATTTTCTTTTTTCTTATCGATTCAAGCTCCAAGTCATCAGAAACCATATGCTTCACCTGTGCAATTACTTTGCACAAACGTTTTTTATACCGTGCCGAGTAATGTGATTCGCATAAAAAAATGCACAGATGGTTTTTTATGGGAATTGATATGACCTGCATCGACCTTTCGGTCGAGGATTTGCTGGGCTGCTCCTTCGGCCTGTCCAAGAGGGAAGTCGCCGTCCTGCTGAAGCTCCTGCTTTTTCGGAGCTGGGTTCCTGTGTCGGACGTCGCCGCAAAAACGCTGCGCGACCGCTCGGTGGTCCAGCGCTCGCTCCAGAAGCTCGTGGAGAAGGGCATCGCCGAGCGCAGCCAGCGCAACCGGGCTGGCGGCGGGTACGAATACCTCTACCGGGCGAGGGACAAGGCCGCCCTCAAGCGCGCCATGATTGAGAAAAGCCGGGCGTTCTGCCGGGCGGTCGCCGCACAGGTCGGGCAATGGTAGGCCCGGTGTGGTGGAAATGGCAGGTCCGGGCGGCCCAAACGGCAAGCATTTATTTTTTTATCTGCGATAATCCGCCAGGAAATGACTATTGGTGAGTGTTATGGGTGTACTATTAGCTCCCGGACCAGTGCCTGTTTTGAAGGAAATTTCGCAAGCCCAGTGCAAGGAGATGATTACGCACCGCAGCGGGGATTTCACGAAGCTCTATGGCGACATCGTCACGCGCCTGAAAGCGTATTTCGGGGCCGAGGAGGCCTATGTGATAACCGGCTCGGGCGCGCTCGGGCTCGAGACGCTGATCCTCAACCTGTGCGAGAAGGGGGACAAGGTGCTCTGCCTGCCTAATGGCGAGTTCGGCGACCACCAGGCGACGACCGTGAAGGTCTATGCGGACGCGATCGTCCAGCGCCTCGAGGACGGGAAGGGCTGGAACCTAGAGCGGGCGAAGCCGCACATAGATGCGAGCGGGGCGAAAGTGCTCGCGATGGTGTACAACGAGACGAGCATGGGCGTGCGGAACGACATAAAGGAAATTTGCAAGTACGCCAAATCCATGGGCATGCTCACGATAATAGACGGCATCTCCGCCTGGCCCGGCACCGAGTTCGACATGCAGTCCTATTGCGTGGATGCGTTCGTCACCGGCAGCCAGAAGGGCATAGCCGCGCCTCCGGGGATGGCGCTCATCGGCCTCGGCAAGGAGGCGGTTGCGAAATTCTCGAAGCGCGCGAGCATACCGAGCTACTACTGCGACCTGCGGCGCCACAAGAAGCGCTACGAGCAGGACCAGCAGACGCCGAACACGCCCGGCGTGACGCTGTTCTGGGCCCTGCAGGAGGCGTTCAACGTCCTCGACAGGAAAGGCGGCCTTCCCGCGGCGGTGAAGCGCCACAGGGAGGCGTCCGAGCATGTGCGCAAGCGCCTTGCGGACATGGGTTTCCCTTTGACGTCCGAAAAGGGCTTCGAGTCGATGACCGTCACCGGGTTCGTATGCAAGGATGCCGAGCAGGCGAAGACGATAAAGGCCCGCCTCGGAAGCGAGTTCGGATATAAAATCGTCGGCGCAAGGGGCAAGTACAAGGACAACGGCCTCAGAATCGCGCACATGGGCAACTTCGAAATGAAGGACCTCGACGGCTGCCTGGACGCAATCGCCAAGATAGTCAAATGACCTCCGAGCGGCCCGCCCATGACTGGGCGGCCCCGGAAGCGCCGCCGTGAGGGGCCCCGCATCGACGGGCGGGAAAATCATTAAATAGGTTGGCTGGATAGTTGGAAAAGGATTCACATGGACTCCGTCACGGCAAACATCAACAAGCTAGTTTCCCTCACGTTCGACGAGCGGCCGGAAATCCGCAAGCAGGCGGCGAAGTCGCTCGGCGAGATAAACGACCCCGGAGCGGTGTTCGCCCTCGTTCAGCTCAGTTTCGACAAGGACCCGTCCGTGCGCGAAATCGCGCAGCAGTACCTGGACAAGAAGAAGCAGGCCGAGCCGGAGCTGATGTCCTTCGCCACCATCTTCTCGAGCCCGGAGAAGAACGAGGAGCCCAACGAGGCTCCGGACCTGGCCAAGGAGAGGATGCTCCGCCCGATAACCCAGATATTCGAGAAGCGCCTTGGGAAGGAGAAGGCCGACATCGCAAAAAGCAAGATGATGCCGACCATCGACAAGATTTACCTCAAGACCCACCAGCAGCACGGCAGCAAGACGAAGAAATACGAGGAGAGCGGCCGGAAGGTCATGCAGGAGTTCCTTACCAATTACCTTGAAGTGATGTCCGACCTCGACCGCATCGGCGACGGCCCGAACCTTCCGTTCGTGCCTGCGGGCGAACCTGCGAAGGACGCGGAGCCGGCGGAGCCGCGCGTCCAGGCCCTCCAGCAGCCGCACCAGCCCCAACAGCAGAAGGGTGCATCGCCCCAGCCGCCCCAGCAGGTGCCGGTCCTCGACGGCGTGCTCGAAGAGGTCGGGAGGAGCGACGAGCCCTTGGACAAGCTCTCCACGCAGGCGGCCACGCTCGAGACGCAGGAAATCGAGGAAATCAAGGAGCACGAGGAAATCGAGCACCTCCCGGACACGTTCTTCAGGAAGGCCTACGAGACCATGATGCTCTCGGAAGGCGACGAGGACGTCATGAAGCAGGAGATGAACAGGATGATAGAGGACGCGAGGCGCGAAATCGGGCTCGCGTTCCGGATGGCCAAGAAACGCTTCAAGGAGATGAACGTCACCAACATCACCAAGATAAAGGACGGCATGCGCAACATCAACACCGAGCTGCTGACCGCCAGGACCGTCGAGAACCTGGAATACCAGAAGACGAAGAAGCTGAAGGCGACCGCAACGCGCGTCCTCGTCAACGACCCGACCGGTAACGAGGGCATCATATACCTCTTCGACAACCGGGGCGCCATGCTGCAGCCGGGCATGAAAATCAAGGTCGCGGGCGGCCTGGCGAAGACTTTCGAGTTCTCTGGAGAGACCGGGCTCACCCTTGGCAAGAAAGGAAACGTTTATATCGTTTTGTGAGCGTTATTACTTCCTCAAATTCTTGGTGCTAATGATGGAACTCACTAAATACGAAATCGCAAGGCTAATCGGCGCGCGCGCGCTCCAGCTCTCGATGGGGGCCCCGCCGCTCGTCAAGGCCGAGGACTCGAAGATGTCCTTCATCCAGATAGCCGAAGTCGAGCTCGAGAAGGGAATCATTCCGCTGTCCGTCGTCCACAACGGCGCCAGCTGATTGTTTCGGCCATCGCCAAATCATCCGTCCGGCCATACCTATAACCGTCTATCCCGTCTGGTTGCCTGCGAGAACGACCTCGTAGCCGTCCCCGATTACCCTCAGCAGGACCCTTTTCTCGGCGTCAATCCATTCGTACTCGCTGATGCCGCTATCCGACTTAATCTCCACGACATAGCTCTCGCGCCCGCTGTAATTCTCCATGCGTACGATGCGGTAAAAGTTGTCGGTGATGTGCTCGCCCGCGCCCCCGTATGATATGTACATCGAATTGTTCCATGTCCAGCCCTCCCGGAGCGCGAGCATCCACGGCTTGAAGAGGAGCATGAACTGGTTGTTGTACGTCACGTTCGAGCCGCTAGCATCCATGCCCCACCGGTCCAGGCATACCTCTGCGTTGTCCCTCGCCTCCATGACGCGTATCCTCGTGCATCCGTCGCCTTCGAGCACGTAGAACGTCATGTTCACCGAAGTGTTGTTCATAAGGTAGGCGTACTGGTACACCTCGCCGGGGCGGAGCTGCAGCTCGCTGTTCTTCTCTAGCGGCGCTTCCAGGTAAACCACCTTCGGGTTATCGAACATGGATTTGAACATGGCCGAGCCCAGCAGGATGAGCGCAATCAGGGCCGCCACGCTCGCGACCGACACCAGGTCGAACTTCAGGATTCCACCCTACTGCTTCCTCGCGATGTCGCCGAATTTCGCGTACGGCTTGCCTGTCTCGGATTTCAGCGTCTCGAAGACGACCTGCGACACCCTCATTCCAGCGTGGAGCTTGATGGGGAACGGCGCGAGGTTGACTATTTCGAGCACCTGGTGGTTGTCGCTTCCGGGCTGGACGAGCGCGCTTGTCAGGTGTATGATGACGCCCATCCTCGCGTACCTGCTCCTGCCCTCCAGCTTTCCCATGATGTCCTTCGGGAGCGTGAGCTTCTCGAGCGTCTTGCCCAGGCACAGCTCGCCGGGCTTCAGCGTTATCTCCTTCGCCTTCTTCATGTCGTAGGCATCCTGGAACCCCGTGTCTTTCAGGTCGACAATTTTCCTCGAGTATTCGTCCTTGAAGAAATACCATTCGTCCCCGAGCGTGAGGTCCACGCTGGCAGGGCCTATCTGGTCGTCCTGGAGCGGGATAATCTTCAATTTCCCTTCCTTCAGCATCTTCCTAATGTCGAAATCAGACAGAATCATGCGTGCACCGGATGATTAACTCCCGCACACTTAAAATATGTTTTCAGGCGAGATTCACCCTATGCGGGAGAAACTGGCCCGGCTTGCCGGCGAAATTCGGAGCAGCTACTCTGTCATCAGGGGCAGGGCCGCCGCCGCGCGCCTCTCCGACCCGTCCCTGGTCGTGAAGGTGAAGAAGGCTGACGTTTCCCTGCGCGTCTGCGCAATCGACGGCGGGCTGCTCGCCGGGCGCATGCACGGGGCCGACATCGTCGTGGTGCGGGCGGTGGCCGCGGTCTTCGATTATCAGGGCTCGGTGCTGAAAACGCATTCCTACCACCCCCAAAAAAGCCCGCAGCCCAATATCGAGATTAGGAACTCGCTCGAGGAGCATGAAGCGCTGGTATTCCGCTCGCTCATCCGCCTCCATCACGAGCTCTCATGCGCGATATCATCGCTCGAAGCGGACGCGCCCGGCATGCTCCTCATCGACGGCTCCCTGCTCCCGCTGCCCGGCGACCGCCCATCCGAAGGCAGCGCGCTCCGGCCGCTTTACGAAGAGGTCATCGCCCTTTACCGGAAGCTCTACGCCTCCTGCAGCGCGAAGAGGTGCATGCTCTGCGGAATCATCAAGGACTCCCGCTCCAAGAAGCTCGCGAACGAGCTCGGCGCAGGCTGCCCGGACACGGTTCTCTGCGGATATCTCCTTGGCGAGGACGAGCGCACGAAGGAGCTGGGGTATTTCGAGGGCAAGGCCCCCGGCGGCGACATTGCGGAGCTCGGCCGGCAGGTGAAGGTCTTCTACATAAGGCCGTCCCGCAACGACCTCCCGCTCCGCATCGAAGCCTTCGGCTGCGACATCGATTCGGCCGCGTCGCTGGTTTGCGCGCTTTCGTCGCTCAGCGAGAATTACGCGTATCCGGCCGCGCTCATCGAGGCGGATTTGCGCGCCGCATTGGACCCCGCCGAGCTCGAGGCCATAGAATCGTCGCTCTCTGCGCTCTCCGGCATGAAGCCGCTCCGGCGCAACTCCCGCCCGTTTCGTTGAGACCAAAAAGGCTACATTCTCTCATTCGAGCTCTATCTTGTCCAGCCTTTCAAGCAGCCCGTTTATCTCCCCGTGCCTGCCCGCGTAGTAGTTCCATTTTCCGTCGCTGAACTGGAAGAGGTCGCTGCCGGTTATAACGAACGTCAGGCTGTAATCCCCGTCGTCGCAGCCCTCGTTGCCCGTTTCGCAGACGAAGAACCCGTCCCCCACGCTGCCAAGATACCCGCCGTCCTGCGGCTCGAACAGGGGCGCATCAACCAGCGCGGCGTTGGTTATGTCGTCGGGCGTGTCAATCGTGGCGTTTGCGAGCATGATGACGCAATGCCCGATTCTCGTATCATCCACAAAGCCGGTGAAATAGCAGACTGCGTAAGGGTTGTCCTGCGAGGACTTCCCGAGCGTGATGCCGTCCGTGTTGTCATAATACCAGTATCTTCCGGTGCTGGCATCCTCGTAAATCGTATACCTGCCGATTCCGTCCGTCCAGGCTTCGAGTTCCAGGTTCTCGCCCTTGAACCTGCCGAGGAGCGCCTTGAAGAAAAGTGAAAAGTCCTCGCAATCGCCTCCCTTCCTCGCGATTATTTCGTCAATCGAGTAGAGCCTGTCGCCTGTCGGGTCGTCCTTGTATAGGAAGCCGAGATCCTCCTTCATGAGATAGGATGCGCATCCGAGGTTGAGCGTGCCGTCGTCAACGCAGCTTTTCTCGACCCGGTTGAGGAACCGGTCCACCTTCAGCGTGCCGGGCAGGGCGGAGTTGTCCCTGAACCATGATATCGATTCGTTGATTTGCCCGTCCATGGCGAGGGCTTCCTCCCTGATGCGGACAATCTCCTCCCTTGCATGGCTTAGCGTGTTTTTCGTGTCCTCTAGCTCGGCCTCGCTCTCGTTGAGCCTGCCTTCCAGCTCGCGGATTTCGGTTTCGCTGTCGTTCAGTTCCGCGCGCAGGCCGGAGATGTCCTCCCGCTGGAGCGCAATCTCCTCTTTCGTCACAGCCAGTTCGGCCTTGGTGGCGTTCAGCTCTTTCTGCGAGTTGAGAAGGCCGCCTTTAACGCCGGCCAATTCGTCTGCCAGTCTCTCATTCTGGCCGGCCGCCTGAAGGAAGAGCGCTATGGATGCGATTGTCGCGATGGCAAGGAGCGCTAAGAGGGCGTATGGGAGCAGGTTGGCCACGTTCCCCCTTATTCCCGCAGGCTTATAATCATTCTAACGCATAATACCTACAGAGTGAGGGGCAGGCAGCCTACGTTTTTTCTTCGGAAAAAATGAGGAAGTTCCGCCCTCCGCGAGATATCCTTCCTCTAAGGGGAAGGGGACGGAACAGAAACGACACCCAGAGTCCGCAAGGGCGCGGGATGCAACGCGTCGTCCCTGATATCGATGACGGAGCAAGGCGTTTTGCGCCGCGCAGTCAAATGCTGCCTTAAAATACAGAAGGCGGACTATGCCCCTCACTTGAACTTTTTCTCCGTATATACCCCTGTCAAAACTTCACTAAACATCCTGTCCGGTTTGACTCCGTCCGGTGTCAAGCCCCAGAAATCGATTCCGACCATCGGAGAACCCGCATCTGGCGATTGACGTCGTAAAACGCGCAAAGATTTTTATAGCACGCCGTCGCATTCCGGTTGATGTTCGAGATTCTTTTTTTGATAGGGCTCATCGCGCTAATCGGCTTCGCGGCACGGTGGGTGTTCGTGCGCACCAGGATACCCGAAATCCTCGTCCTGCTGGCAATCGGATTCGCCCTCGGGCCGATGGGGCCGTTCTCCAGTTTCTCCTCATTCGACATCAACCTGCAGAGCTTCCGCAGCCTCGCGCCCGTCGTGGGCGCGGTCGCCATAGTCTCGTTCGTTTTCGAGGCCAGCCTCCAGCTCAAGATCGGGCAAATCCTCAAGAGCCTGTCTTTCTCGACGGTGTTCGCGATTACCAACATCGTGCTCTGCATAAGCGTCCTGACAGCCCTTCTTCATTCCGCATTCGGATGGAACCTGACCGCGTCCCTCCTCCTAGCGACGATTTTCGGAGGCCCCTCCTCGTTCGCCATCTATTCGATGCTGCCCCTCGTCCGGACGACAAACCACGCGAGGGGCATCCTCTACTTGGAGGGCACGTTGTCGGCCATCCTGATAAGCGTGATGGCCATCACAATCCTGCGCTACCCCGGCATCGAGGCCGGGACGATTTCCCTTTTCCAGCTGGTCATATCGTCGTTCTCGACCTCGTTCATCCTCGGCCTCGCCGCAGGATTGGCGATACTCTGGCTCCTCTTCAGGTTCAGGATAAAGAAATTCGGCTATCTCCTGACGTTCTCCGTGCTCCTCATGCTGTTCTTCGTGGATTTCGAGCTCCTTGGCGGCATCGGCGTCATATCGATAGCGCTGATAGGGCTTGTCATAGGGAATTCCGGGGACGTGTTCCGGCTGCTCGGCATGACCGGGCACTTCGACATGGGCGAAGCGGCCAAGGGCTTCCGGGACGAGATAAGCCTGTTCATCATCACGTTCTTCTTCGTCTACCTGGGGATGATGGCGCGCCCGGAGCTGCTCACCGACCCCGGCAACCTGCTCCTCGCGGCAATGCTCATAGTCACAATCCTCTTCTGCCGGTGCCTCATACTGCTCGCTGCGAACCTGCTGAAGGTGTCCCAGCACAACGAGGACCTCCTGCTCGCGGTCATGATTCCCCGCGACATACTGAGCGCGACGCTTGCGACATTCGTGCTGCTCTATCCCGGGCCCGCAAGCTTCAACATCGAAGTGGTGATAATCCCGATAATCCTCTCTTCGCTGGTCAGCGTGGCCGGGGCCGGGTATTACGAGCGCCTGTTCCAGCATTCGTTCCTTTTCAGGCGCGAGATTGACCTGAGCGACGGCCGCAAGATAGTCCTGCGCACAATCACCAGGGACGATTTCCCCAAGCTCCGCCTGTTCCTGAACGAGCTCGTCCGCGAGAGCGCCCTCATATCCTTCGACCGCTACATGAACCCGATAGAGGAGAACGAGATGGGGCGCGAAAGCCTGGACAAGATCAACCGCGGCGACATGATAATGTGGGTCGGCGACTTCAACGGGCGCATCATCGCGCGGGCGGTGGCGCAGAGGATGGAGAAGCGCGAGCGGGACAACGTCTGCCTGAGCCTTTATGTGGCCAAGGATTTCCGCGGCGTGCATCTCGGCACGACGCTTCTGCGCATGCTTATTGCGGAATCGCAGAAGGTTTTCAAGCCGCACAGCATCTACCTGTCCGTATACTCGAACAACGAGGCCGCGGTGCATCTATACGAGAAGGAGAGCTTCCGCAAGGTGGGCGTGCTTCCGGAATGGGGCAAGTACGAGGACACATACCTGGATGAAATCTACATGGTGTACGACCCGAAAGGGCCCAAGGCCCAGTCTCCGAAGGGCACGAAGAATAAGCCGAAAAAAGGCTCATCCTGAGAATGCCTTCCAGTCCCGGCCCATTCTCTTGGTATGACTCCGTCTCTTTTTGTTGTTATTTTTATATATTTCTGTATTTGGTTAATAAGTCTTTCCCATCATTATCCTGGTTATGACAATTGGTAAATCAACGCTCCGCGGGGTGGGGTACGTTGCGTTCTTGCTTGCGGCCACATGCTCCGGGACTAGTACTATCAGGGGATGTGTCGGCATGAACCGCTCGATCAGCAGCTATCATGCGCTTGCCGAGGATATCAGAGGTGGTGCAGTTTTACCCGAATGCCTCGCATCAGATAAGGCGGAAAAGGTGGTTTCCAGGGCACTCGGTCGGAATCTGGGACCGGAATACTCGAAGACTGCTCGGGTTTCCATCGATTCCTACAACGCCGAGAGCGCTGAAGGCGACCTTGGTGCGAGAGAAAAGGCCCCCGTCCGGCTGGCGGCGAGGACATTCAGCGCTTTGGAGGATTCGGAGCGGCAGCATGCCACGGATGGCCAGAAAGCCGACTGGTGGTTCACAGCGATAACAATGTTCGCACTCGGCGAAGCGAGCGAAAGCGGGGCCGATGGAACGGTTTTCGGACCTGGTGCAAGGTGCGCTGTAGAAGCTCTCAGGAACGCATGCAAGCGCTGAGGCCCAGTTAAGCTCACATCAGTGCCTGTCGAATAATGGCTGCTCCCTGCACCTGTGGTCGGGGGCAGGAACTTCATTTTGCGCGTGGCCAGCAAGTGGCTCGAAGCTGCCGCTGAAAGTCTGCGCGACAGCCCGTCCATATGCGTATATCGTATTGAAGACGAAGGAGTTCATCCCGCCTTTGCCTTCCGTATCGACAACCTCTGGTTCGCATCCTGCGACTATTGGCGTATGGAAGCTGTTCGCAATGGCGATTGTAACCCTGCCATCGTGCTGGCACTCGTTGAAATCGAACTCGCCTACCCTCCAGTGCGAGCGGATGTGCACCTCGGAAGGCCTGCCATTCTCGGTTATTAGCGTGATTGGTTCGGCATCTGGTTTGCGCACCCTTGCAAATTCCGTCAGCCCGTCGTAATCCCATTCCAGGAAAAGCGTATTCGCGACCCTGCCGTTGCCAAGGTCGGTCCTCTCGACACCCACATGAGCCGGCTGCTCCCCCGAAACCGCGATGCATATGCTCTCGGAGAGGGGTTCAGCCCCGGCTGCTTCCGGGATATTGAGCCTCTGGCACGGGAGGTCCCGTCCGTCGAAGCGTGCCGACTGGATATTGCAGGTTCCGACGGTTGCGGCGAAGCCCAGGGCAATGCCTGCGGCCGCCTTGCCGAGCCTTGATTTTGGGAGGAATCGCATGTTATATGACTATGTATAAAACACTATATAAACATATCTTACCACTAAATCAGGCTATTCCAGCTGCGCTTTCGCAGACCATTAGCGGCTCCGGGTATAATATGAAGCGAAAAGGTCTTACCTCACCCGCTTCAGATGTCCGGAAAGTCGTTGATGTCCATCAGGCCTTCCTTCTTCGTTGGAATCAATGCTCCAATCACGCCGAGGACGAATCCCACGATTGCCCAGAAGAACGCGTTGAACGCGCCTCCCGTCACGAAATCCCTGAGGGCCTCCAGAATGCCGTACGGCAGGCAGCTCGGGCACGGGGCGAACGTGTGGATGGCCAGGATGATTGCCGAATGGGCCAATGACGCCGAAAGCGCGCCGATTATCCCCGTAAGCGCGCCCACGCCTCCGGCAGGGGCCAATCCCGCCCAGTACTTCCTCTCGGTGAGGTTGCCCGCATAGACGAGCAGGATTATCTGCAATAGGAAAACCGCGGTGCCTGCGATGCCGCTGTACAGCATCGCGACCTCCCCGCAGACAGCAACCGCCGCCATCGCGATGGCGGGCACCTTCGCCCTTTTCACAGTTTCGTGCAAGTCCATCTAGACCATCTTCATGTCTCCCATGCCGGGAATGCCGCCCTTCATCATTTTTTCCATTTTCTTGCGGAACCCGCGGTTCCTCTTGAACATCCCCATCATCTTCTCCATCTTCTCGAACTGCGAGAGGAACTCGCGCACCTCCTTCTCGGTGCACCCGCTCCCCCGCGCTATCCTCGCGATGCGCGACGGGCTGTTCTTCAGCAATGCGGCGTCCTTCTTCTCGGACCTGCTCATGGAGTTTATCATGGATTCGAACTTCTTGAGCTTCTCCTCGCTCTGCTGGACCATCTCCTTGGGCACGTCGGCCGCGCCGAGCATGGAGAACACGTTGCCGAGAGGCCCTAGCTTCTTCGCGGCTTTGAGCTGCTCATAGAACGTTTCTATAGTAAGCTCCTCGCCTTCCAGCTTGGACATGTCCGTGTCTTTCTGGATTTCCTTGATTTTCTCCATCAAGGCCCCGATGTCCGGGACGCCGAGCAGCCTGCCGACGAATTTCTCCGAGTTGTACGTCTCGAAGTCCGCGGGCTTCTCGCCGACGCCGACAAACGCGATTTTCGAATCCGACGCCGCGACCGAGCTGAGCGCTCCGCCTCCCTTCCCCGAGCCGTCCATCTTCGTGACGATGACTCCCGAAAGCGGCACGGCGCTGTTGAATTCCCCGGCCTGCTTGCCCGCGACCTGCCCGATGTCCGCGCTGACGACAAGGTAGCATTCGTCCGGCTTCAGGACGTCCGCAATCGCGCGGAGTTCCTCGACAAGGTGGCCGTCGAAGCCGTTCCTTCCCGCGGAGTCCACTATCAGGACCTCCTCCTTCGACCTCTTCACAGCATCGGCGGTGATTTTCGAGGGGTCCTTCTCGCCCTTTATCGTGTAAA